>Ga0208245_1001820_pt1 | contig 11901 bp, 12 predicted proteins | sample RifOxyC1_FD_184035 | JGI IMG/M metagenome (GOLD analysis project Ga0208245, IMG submission 184035) | Soil microbial communities from Rifle, Colorado - Rifle Oxygen_injection C1 (SPAdes) | ecosystem: Environmental > Terrestrial > Deep subsurface > Rock core/Sediment | place: Rifle, Colorado... | reverse complement strand
GTCATGAATGATATTTAATAAAAATGTTTATAAATGATGAATTTGTTATATATTCAGATTTATTAAAGAGGTATGAAAGGAGGTTAAAAAATGATGTCAAAAAAAGCGCAGTCTGAAATTATAACTACTGTATTGATAATTCTTCTTGTACTTGCTGCAATTATTATTGTTTGGCAAGTTGTAATGGGAGTTCTTAATCAAGGAAAGACTAGTGTTACTGAACAACAAGGATGTATTGGATTTTCAATGAATGTAGCGTTAAATACAGCTAAAACTACTGTTACTGTTATTCCAAATAAAGCAGTTTCTGCTTACAGAGTTTATGTTGCTGGTGCACAAGCTGGTACTGATGGTGGTGCATTAGGTGAGTTTGAATCTGGACCTGTTACAGTTCCTGCAGTTGCTACTGGTGCTGAAATTTCTACTGCTGGTAAGATTGGAGATCAATGGTGTGAAGGTTTGAATAAAATTACCGCACCTTAATTTTATTTTTTATTTTTTTTAATCTTTTTCTTTTTTTTAATCTCTTGAGGTAACTCTCACAAATGTTTTTTTCTTTTTCATAAGGTTAATAAATGAAGTTATTGTTTTGTTAATGACCTAATATGAAACCAACCCTTTTGAAAAGGCTTGACCCAAATTAAGACTTAACATGAAACTACCAAATGCAGATGAAATTAGAAAGCCTTCGAAGACTTTGGCAGGAGTAACTCCTATTGCTGTTATGTGTAAACCTAAGAAATGCAAGCATGGAACATGTATTTATTGCCCATCTCTTAATGTTCCGCAATCGTATACTCCAAAGAGTCCGCCTGTACTTCGTGCAGAAAGATTAAAGTATGATAGCTATGGGCAGGTGGTAAGTAGACTTAATGCATTTGAGGCTATGAATCATCCAACTTCTAAAATAGAATTAATTATCATGGGTGGAAATTTTATGGAGTTTCCTGCTCTGTATCAGAATAATTTTATTAAAAAATGTTATGATGCTCTTAATGGGAAGAAAAGTAAAAGTCTTGAGGATGCTAAAAAGAAAAATGAAAAAGCAAAACATAGGTGTGTTGCACTATGTATTGAAACAAGACCTGATACATGTTCTGACCTTGAAATAAAAAGAATGCTTGAGTTTGGCTGTACTAGGGTTGAATTAGGAGTGCAGTGTTTAGATGATAAAATTTACAAAAAAATAAATCGTGGACATGGTGTTAGGGAAGTAATTGATGCAACAAAGAGATTGAAAAATAACGGATTTAAGATCGGTTATCATATGATGCTCGGACTTCCTGGAAGCAATCCTAAGGATGATTACTCTATGTTTAAGAAATTATTTTCTGATGAAAATTTTAAACCAGATCAACTTAAAATTTATCCTTGTCAGGTTATCAAAGGAGCTGTGCTGGAGAAATGGTATAAACAAGGAAAGTATAAACCATATTCTCAAAAACAAATAGAGAAGCTTCTTGAAAAAATAATGCTTATTGTTCCTAATTATTGTAGAATCATGAGAATAATGAGGGAGATTCCTCCTGATTATTTAACAGCTGGAATTCATAGAATTGATTTGAGAAGGGATTTTGAAAGTGCTTTGAAAAGTTCTTCTATGAAAGATAAAATTAAAGAAATAAGGTTCAGGGAAATAGGATTTGCCCTTAGGGATGGAGTTGATGTTGATGAAAAGGTTTTTTTAAAGACAACTAGGTATGGTGCTTCTGGTGGAGATGAATATTTTTTAGAGATTGTTAATAAAGATAATATTTTATTTGGATTACTTAGGCTTAGGATTTTTAATGGGAAAGCAATTATTAGGGAGATTCATGTTTATGGAAAAACTTTGAATATTGGTGAAAAAGCAGGTGAAATAGGGCAGCATTCTGGTTTTGGAAAAATGCTTTTAATGAATGCTGAAAAAATTGTTAAGAAAGATGGAATTAATGAATTGAAAATAATTTCAGGAGTAGGTGTTAGAGAATATTATAGGAAGTTGAGGTATAGGGTTGATAAATATGGGTATATGAAGAAAAAGTTATAACATTTTCTTGTGATATAAAAAATTTACATTTTTAATATATGTTCAAAAAATTTTAGTTTTTATATTGGAATAGATATGGGTTTTCTTTTTTTAAATCTTAGAATTTGGGTGTATCCTATTTTTCTTGCAAGTTCTATTGCTTCCTGTAATTGGTGAGTCATGTGTTTTGTTTTATGGGCATCTGTTCCAATTGTTATTGGAATTCCCATTTCATGGGCTATTTGTAAAATCCAGGTGCTTGGATGAAATTCTATTGCTCCTTTTCTTGTGGCAGATGTATTTATTTCAATGGCAATTTTAGATTTTGCTATTACTTTAAGGGTTTTTTTAACTTCTTTCTTATACCAATCAGGATTTTCATCTGAACTAAGTTTGATTAAATCAAAATGTGCAATGGAATCTGCAAGGCCTGAGGAAGCAAGTTTTCTTAATTGACTAAAATATATTTTTGTTAATTCTTCACATCTTTCTAAAGGTAATTCTACTGGATAAATTCTTTCAGGAGTTAAATTATGGATTGCTCCTAAAACAAAATCAAATCCTTTTGAGGCTTGCTCTTTAAACCAGTCTTCTTCACCTTTAATAAAATCTAGTTCAACACCCTTGTATATCTTTAGATTTGGATTAACTAGAGTATTAACTCTGTCTATTTCTTTAAAATATCTTTTAATATCTAGTGTAGAGTTTGAATTCTTAGGAATATGATGGTCTGTTAAATACAAATGGGTTATTCCCTGTGCTTTTGCTAATTTTGCTATTTCTTCTACTGATAATTGTCCATCTGAAAAAGTTGTATGGCAGTGTGAGTTTACTAGTACCATTTTATTAAAATATAATGGATAATATGGTTTTTAAAGTTAAATCTTCTTTGTTATTCTATGACTGATGTAATTAAAATAATAAGTAAGAAAGAATTTTTGAAATCTGGAAAAGAACCAAATCAGGAAGAGATTTGGGATAATATTGCAAATCCTTGGAAAACCTATGTTGTAAAAAGACTTCCTATTGTTGAAGAGTTTCTAAATAAAGTAAGTTCTGATTTTAAAAAATCAGAAAAATCCAAAATTGCTAAAGATATTAAAATTATTGATCTTGGATGTGGAAATGGGAGGAATATGGTTTCAAATTCTAAAATAAAATATTATGGTGTTGATTTTTCTTCTATTCAATTAAAACATGCTGAAATATATCTTAAAGAGAATAAAATAAAAGGTATTTTAATAAAAAGTAGTGCTGATAGACTTGATAGAAATTTATTTAAAAATAATATGTTTGATTATGGGCTTTTCATGGCTACTTTGCATTGTATTGAAGGAAAAAAACAAAGAGAAGATTCACTTAAGGAATTTTATAGGGTTTTGAAAAAAGGAAGTGAAGCATTGATAAGTGTATGGAATTCTGAGGATAGTCGGTTTGATGGTGTTGGAAATAAAGGAGATATTTTTATGAGTTGGAAAGAAGATGGAGTTCCTTATATGAGATATTATTATTTATATGGAAGAAAAGAATTTTTAAATTTGCTTAGAAAAACTGGTTTTAAAATATTGGAATTTTATGATGCTCGTGAGCATGATAGATTTTCAAAAAAGAATTGGATTGTTAGGGTTGGGAAATAGATTTGTTATTAGTATCAACTCAAGTTTTTTAGAAGTTCATAGATTCACTTCTTTAAATTATATATACAATTAAACAATAGTATTTTTAATTTTTTTGTATTAAACCATTATGAATAGTGTGAATAATAAGGGAGATAATAAGTAAAAGTGAATATCAGTTGTACATCTGTGTCCTATAATTTATTTACAATTAAAATAAAGATTATTTATCTGAAAACTTATTTAAAATAATAATAATAATAATAATAATAATAATAATGAGGGGTAAATAATTAATTTAGTGTTTTGTTATTACTAGAAGCAGATATCTTATTTTAACAATATTTATAAGGCATAAATATTTTTTATATGCATGAGGTCTGAAACAATAAGACTGAAATCTGAAAGTGGAACTATTTATGAGATAAGAAGAAAGTATGAAGGAGATAAGGTTTCTGGTGAAGAATTTTTAAGAGATGGCAAGGCTTTGGATTATGCTGTTTATCTTTCTGTTGATGATGTTAATTTAGCTTATAGGCAATATAAACAATTAGTTGCTGCTAATAAAATAAGATCTGAACGTGATTTAGCTAGATTAGTTGGATCTTGGAGTGCAAAAAGATTTAGTGATAAGGGTGGAAGAGTTTTATATTTTGTTATTGATGAAGAAGAGAAAAAAGCAAGAAGAGGGGCTAGCAAAGTTATTTGTGAATATAATGTTGTTGGTGGGCAAGATGTTTCTAGAAATGGTTCTGAAAAAAAAGATGTATTGATTGTTGCAAAAAGAAGATCTTCTGGCAAGAAATCAGAGGTTCCTGTTGTTGAACCTGTTGAAGAAACACCTGCTACTGAAGGACAGAGTATTGAGGATTTTTTAGCTGGATTGAGGAAATAAATATTTTTGATGTTTATTTGTAAATCCTTTTAATTTTACTTTTAAAATTTGAAAAGGTATTGTTTTTTATGTGATGTTTTGCTTGTTTGATTAAATCCTGTAGGAAGTAAAGGTTATGATAACTTGCGAGCTCTTTTCCTACGGGTTCTTCTTCTTTTAATAAATGGCGGATGTATGCTTTGGAATAGTTTTTACATGTGAAACAATTGCAGGATTTATCTATTGGCTCTTTGGATTCTTTGTATTTATTGTTTAGGATTTTTAGTTTTCCTTTGGATGTGAAAAGTTCTCCATGTCTTGCATTCATTGTAGGAAGTCTTGAATCAAAAATATCCACGCCATATGAAATTGCTTCTAGAATTTCATTTGGGGTTCCTATGCCCATTAAATAAATTGGTTTATTTTCTGGAAAAATTGTTTTTTGAAATTTTACTATTTTCATTTCTTCTTCAAATGTCTCTCCAATGCCAAAACCTCCAATTGAATAGCCATCAAAATTAATTTCTAGAAGTTGTTGCGTTGATTTTTCTCTTAAATCTTTGTGAATTCCTCCTTGGGTGATAGCAAATAATAATTGTCTTTTATTTTTAGGAATATTTTTTTGAATTTTATCATGATGTAATTTGCATCTTTTTGCCCACATTGTTGTTAGTTCAACTGCTTTTTTTATTTCTTGTTTTGAATCTTCATATAAAGGCATTTTATCTAGACACATGGCAACATCACTTCTAATGTCTAATTGAATCTCCATGTTTTTTTCAGGAGTCATTATTATTTTTTCTCCTGAAATTGGATTTTTGAAAATAACATGATTTTCATTTGAACTTATGTATATTGATTTAGAATACATTTGAAAGCCTCCTGAATCTGTGAAATTTATTCCAGAGAAGTTCATGAATTTTCCAATGCCCCCTAATTTTTTTATTATTTCTTTTCCAGGTTTTAAAGAAAGGATAAATGCATTGGATATTGTTACTTTGGATAATTCTTCTAATTTTTTGCTGTTTATAAATTTTGGTGTTGCTTTTGTTGAAACAGGCATAAAAAAAGGTGTTTCTACATTTCCTTTTTTTGTCCTTAGTATTCCTATTCTTGCTTTTGTTTTTTTATCTTTGTGAATTATTTGAAATATTTGATTTGATTGTTTCATAGTTTAATTAAAAAATATGAGGTTATAAATCTAATTGGTTCAAATCAAATGGAAGTCTTGAAATCATTTAAATAGGGGTTAAATTTTATTTTTTTATGAAAGGCAATATTTATATATCTGGGAGATTTAATTTTATTATGAAAAAGAGTGTGCTTGGGATTTTTATTTTTGGAATATTGTTAATTGGGATGATTGGAGTTGTGGTTGCTGAAACTAATAGTACGCAAGGCAATCCTGGGTCAAATAGCTCACAGGGTAATACTTCAAGCAACACCACACAATCTTGTGGCGATGGGATTTGTACTGCTGATGAAAAAGCAGTTATATGTGTAGAAGCAACATATTCTAATGGAAGTACAATGAGTGGAGCAGGATGTTGGATGACTTGTGCTCAGGATTGTGAACCTATTGTTTGTTCTGCTCCAAATTGTGTTGGTGCATATCAAACTGGAAAATTTGATTCTAATGGATGTCCTATTTATTCTTGTCCACCTAAATGTGAAAAAGATTCTGATTGTTCCAAGAGTTGTGCAGGGGGTACAGAAAAATGTTCGGTACAAAAATGCATTAATGGACTATGTGTAAGTGGAACAACTCCTGGTGGAGGAGATATAGATATATGTTTAGATGATTCTAATAATTATTGGGATCAGGAGACTAATAAGTGTTATTCTGGATATAGTAAAGAGATAATTCTACAATTATGCAAAGATCCTGATGGAGGAAGCAATTATTTTGAAGGAGCACATACTTTTGGATTTAGAAGTTATTCTTCTGCAGAAGATTCTAGCAGAGATTTAAGAATAAGAACTGGTGGAAAGGATTATTGTGGTGATGGAAAATTAATAGAGCATTATTGTGATGAAAAAGGATACATTCAGACTACTTATTATGATTGCCCTAATGGCTCAAAAGGTTGTGCTAATGATGGTGCTTGTGTTATGGGGGAGCCTATTTCTGAAAAAATAACCTGCAAGTTTGAAGATACAAAAAAAGAACAGCAATGTTATTTAGCTGGTTCATGGACTCCTGCTGATGAAGGAACAAAATGGTGCAAAGCAGATTCTGGTCCTGGTTCTTGTGTTATCTCTTACTCTGGATATAAAGGGGAGAAAGTTACATGGAAATCAACATGTGGGGGATATCAATATACAACTCAAGATGGAAATGATGAGGTTATTTATTTTAAGTGTACTGAAGGTGAGACAAATATTTCTCAGATAGAAAATAAGGGTTTTATGTATAGTTATTATCAATGTTATGATGGTTTTGAAGGAAAACAAGGAAGTGAAAGTTCTTGCAAGCCTTCTGATGTTTGGCATAAATATGCAAAAGAAGCTTGTGAAGGACATTGTTATAAAGATAATAGTAAATGTGGGGTTAATACTTTTTCAGTTAGTGGAGAATGTTATTTAGAAGAACCTTCTTGTTCTATTTTAAATTGTGTTAATTCCTATTATGATTATGAGGCTAATGAATGTAAATGCGGCGAAGAAAATCCTACATGTAAAAGTGATTCGGATTGTCCTCAACCAAGTTGTTCAATTATAGATGGAGTTACTTTTTGCCCAGGTCTGAACAAATGTATTAATGGACAATGCAAAATTGAAGAAGAAACTTTGGTTTGTAAGGATTCATGTCCTTTTGAGGGAAAATGTTATCCTATGACCTATAGAAAAGATGGGAAATATTGTTCTGGATCTGGAAGTTTTGAACCTCAGTTAGAAGGAAATGCTGCTTGTGATAATAATTTTGAATGCAAGAGTAATGTTTGTGTTGGTGGGCAATGTGTTAGCCAGGGATTACTCGAGAAGATTATGAGTTGGTTTAAGAGAATGTTTGGTGGACAATAGTTTTCATTATTTAATTTTTTAAGATAATTTTTTTATTAATATTTTTAAACCCTTTAATGTTCTTTGATTAATGAAATACCTTAAATCTGGATTTTGGTTTGTTTATTTAAGTTTGATTTGTGTGATTGTATTTGTATTGCAGAATATATTCAATGGTTTTACAGATATGTTTATTCTTAATTTAAAGGCAATTTATGAGTATCAGATTTGGAGATTTGTTACTTCAATATTTTTACATGGAGGAGTTGTTCACTTACTTTATAATTTATTTGCTTTATTGTTTTTTGGTTTCATCTTAGAAAGGAAAATTGGAAGTTGGAAATTTGTTGGGATATTTTTTATTTCAGGTATTATTGGAAATATTATTGGTGTTAATTTTTATTCTTCATCTCTTGGTGCCAGTGGGGCAATCTATGGGATACTTGGATGTTTGGCTATTATTAATCCATTTATGATGGTTTTTGCGTTTGGAATAATAATGCCTATGTTTATTGCTGCAATTGTTTGGATTATTGGGGATGTAATGGGTGTGTTTGGGTTTGGTTCTCAAGGAACTGGTTATATTGCACATCTTGGAGGTGTTTTTGTTGGAGTTGTTGTTGGAATTGTTTTAAGATTGTTTATTAGAAATGGAACTAGAGATAATGGGAATAGTAGAAAGATTGTTATTGATGAAGGTTCAATTCGGGGTTGGGAAGATAGTTGGATGAGGTGAATAGTAGATAAACATTTGTCTACCTAATCAGAGTAAGTATCGCCACAATTTATCTGAGAAAGTCTTTTTCAGAAAAAGATTTCCATGTAGTTTACATGAGGGAGGTTATAAACATTCTATTAAAATCAATAAAACTCTTACCTTTTCTTCACAACTAAACAAATTTTTAGAAATCCCACATGTGAGATTTAAGATATTTTTATAGATACTAATTTTTACAAATTAATACTATGAAATAGTCATCAAAGTATTATTAGCTAATGTAAGATTAATTAGTTAGAGTATGATTAGTTTTTGATACTATTGCCTTTTTATATTGAAATATGAATCATTCCCTTATAATCTCAGTACACCTTTCTACTATTAACTTCTTTTTTTCTTCATCAAGTTCATCATCTAGTCTAGGATAGAAGATTTCATCTTCAAAGTTTGAATGATTTTTTAATGTTTCTTTTAGCTTTGAAATATTTTCATCTACTTCTGTGTTATCTTCAATTTCACTAATTAACCATAGCATGTCTTTATGGTCTTTTACTAGCTGATTAAGTTCTTCTATTTCTTCATCTGAAGAATTATTGTAGATATCAAATATAACTTTTTCTTCAATAAAAATATGTTTTTCTAGAACCCATTTAAATTTATTAAATTCTTCTGAATTTGAATTTTTTATATTTATTAATAGGAGATTTATTTTTCCATGTTCTCTTAGCATTAGAGTTTGAATTGAATGGTTCATAATAAGCACCTTTATTATAAAATTTGTTAGTAATTGTAGTTAATAAAATTATAGGGAATAACCATATTATATCTGGTTACAAGAAAATTTGAAAAATCTTCTGTACAGAAAATTCTTCTAAAAGAATTTTTTTGTATTGAAGATATTTACTATAATGAAGGTCTACTTTGTTTCTACTTCTTGTTTTATTAGTGTTGGAACTTCTTCCTCTTCCTTTTCCTTTAGAGAGTCTATGAAATAATCAATAAAAATATCCATATCTTTTTCTTCTTCTGCTTTTTGGAATATTTTATATTCTTCTTCTGTTAAATCTTCATCATAACCTCCTCCAAAAGCATCTTTTACTTCTTCTCTTGCAAACTGGACCATTTTCTTTGCTCCTTTCCAACCTTTTTTATCATAGCAATAGAGAACTTTTTCAAGAACATTTTGTTTTCTGAATTCATCTGAAAACTTTTTTTCTTCTGCTTCTGCTTCTTTTTCATATTCTTTATTAAGCTCTTTGTCTATGGATGATGTTACATAGGTTTCAGGTTCTCTTGCTGCTTGATAAACATGGGCTATTTCATGCACTACTAAGGGAAGTATTGCAGGAGCTGATAAAAATTCCAAGTCTGTTCTATTAAAGAACAGTATAATATTATATCCAATATCTTCTGTTGCAGATACAACATCTGAAAAACTCCAGACATCATTATCATAGGGCATTGATTCTTTATCTAAAAGGAATCTTGATGCTATTACATTAACTGTCCATTTTTCTGGGAATTCAAAAAAAGAAATTATGGTTTTTATATTGTTTAGGAAGTTTACTTGGTTCTTTTTCCAGAAGTTCTTTCTATTGTATTTAAGTTCGCTTCTAGCTTTTTTTATCTGCCTTAGATATTTACTGTCTATTATGTTTGGTTCAATAGTTGTTTTCATTTTATTTAGTATTTTTGTTATATATTTTATAGAATATTAATGGTGTTTGATTTTAAATAGGTTTTGGATTATGGGTTTTTTATTAGTAAATTCTTATTATTTGGGATTATAGGGCTTAAAAGAGCTGTTTTTAAGGTTTTTAAAATGTAGTGGTTAAATAAATTACCGGGTTTTTTATGTTTTAGTTTAAAAGTGTTTTGGTTTTGAAAATATGAATTTAATTGAAATTATTAGTTGTTTGAGAACAAAAATTAGAAGATTTATGTAGAGATTGATTAGATATTTAAGATTTTTAGTGTGAATTTGCAAAGTTTTTAATAGCACTTTGTTTTATTAATAAGGCAAATTAAAATGGTGTTAGAATTTTGTCCTGTTTGTAAAGGATTATTGCAGTTGAAAGAGGAAAATGGGAAGAGAATAGGTTATTGTAGTTGTGGTTTTAAAAGAATGGGTGGAATAGAGTTGAGTTCTGTTGATAAAAATGATATGGATAACTTAAAATCAGGTGAAGGTGTTGTAAGTGATAAAAATATTGGAGAAAGTATTGATAAAATATGTAAGAAATGTGGTTTTGATAAGGCAGAGATTAGTGAGCTGCAATCAGGTGAATCAAGTATTTTTATTTATACTTGTTTAAAATGCAAGAGTGTTGAAAGAGAAGTTCAGGGAAGTTCTAAGTTCTGATGAATATGTCTTAGATTTAATTGGTAATGTGTAATCTTATTTTGAGATTCTGAAAGTAAGTTCACTCATTTTATTCGTGAAGCGCATACTCATCTCTTTTAGTTTAATGATTATTAATATGGGTTCTCATTGTATTAGGAAAAATAATAGATATGACTAAGAATATCTTGTTAGTTTTCCTACTGCAAATCCTACTAATGCAGCTATCATTCCTATTAACATTAATTGAATTCCTTTATAGATATAGTTTCCTACTGTTAATTTTGCTTCTACTGCCCCTGTTAGGAATAATGCTATTGCAGACAAGATTAACGAAGCTGTTATTGCTAGATTCATTGGAAGAAAAAAGAAAGCTGTTAGGGGTATGAATGAACCTATTAATGCTGCTAAAAAGACAATTATTGCACTTTTAATCGGATGAGTGAGTTCATTGCTCAATCCAAGTTCATCTTTCATCATTACGTCTTTCCACATTTGTTTATTTGATGTTATTTTCTTTACAATATCATTTAATAATTTTCCTCTGAATCCTTTATTATAATAAATATCATATATTTCTTTTATCTCTTGTTTTGGAATTGTGTTTATTTCATTTTCTTCTGTTTCTTCTTGTTTGTAATAGAAATCTTCTTCTGCTTTTGTTGAAGTATAGGCAACAGCTCCCATTGAAACTGATTCTGCAAATGTTGCTGCTAGTCCTCCGATTATTACAACTTTTATATCTCCTGTTCCTATTGCAAGTCCAAGTATTATTCCAAGAACATTAACAAGCCCATCTTGTCCACCTAGAATAAAATCCTTGAATAAAGATGCTCCTTTGTTATGTTTTTCAATAAATCTATCTCTTTTATACAAACTCTTTTTCATTATTAAAATAAGTTGAATGGATATAAAAATGTATTTATGCACCCACGAAGATTCGAACTTCGGTCATTTTCTCTGTAAGGAAATATTATATCCTGCTTGTAAAAAACATTTTACATTAAATGGGCAAACAGGGATTTGAACCCTGGTCACAGATATTTCGCGAGTTTGATTAGTTAAATTAGTTATTTACTCTAATCTAACATCCCTCACCGCAAACCTGTATTCTATCCAGCTGAACTATTCGCCCAAAATGCTTTTTACTCGAAACTATGAGGGCTTAAAATTTTATTTTACCGTCTTTTATCTTTATTTATGTCTGAAATTGAAAAACCTCTTCTTTTAAGACTTTAGAAATTCTTTTAGAATTTCTAACAGCTTCAAGAATTATGAATTCTTGATAGTGCTCAAGAAATGTAATTTCTTGACATGCTCCAAAATCCTTTGAGGATTTTA
>Ga0208245_1001815_pt1 | contig 11953 bp, 12 predicted proteins | sample RifOxyC1_FD_184035 | JGI IMG/M metagenome (GOLD analysis project Ga0208245, IMG submission 184035) | Soil microbial communities from Rifle, Colorado - Rifle Oxygen_injection C1 (SPAdes) | ecosystem: Environmental > Terrestrial > Deep subsurface > Rock core/Sediment | place: Rifle, Colorado... | reverse complement strand
ATTTGTTGTCATTAGATTAAAGCGGGATAAGGCATATCATTCTCGGGTAAACAGTTTTTTAGAAAAGTAAGGAACTGTTCTCTTGGCCCGGCCAGTAAAGAGCTCTTGCCGAATTCCGGAAAAATGCTGGATAATAATGGCAAAAAAAGCCGGGATCCAATAATTGGAATGATAGGCAAAAATACGGAGTTTTTGCTTATGTTTACAAGTGAAAAAAAAGCAGAATTATTTTTGCAAAATATCGGCAAAAAACCTAAATATCACATAGTTGCCTGCCTTTTGTGGCGGGAAATTGTGCGAAAGTATAAGGTTTTTTATAAGTGCGCGGCGATAGATGACTCTGGAAAAGGAAGTTCATTCCCAATTGTTCCATTGTCCTAGTCGGCTTTTGTTGGCCGAAAGCCCAGAGCATACAAAGTATGCTCTTTTCTTTTGCATAAAATGTGTTAAAATCACAAAATATGAGTTTATCTATTGGTCAACTCAAGAAGTAACACAACATTTATTTCCATTCGCAATCGGGAAAGTAATCCCATTTGAGTTTAATATAAGAATACCTATCCCGCAAAAACTCTTTGGCAATCCGTGAGGCGTGAAGTAGCAGAACTATAACAAAACATCTAAAATGAATGCTTTTTAGTTTATGCTCGTTTTTTCAGCGATTTTTTGGTAGAATTAAATAATTATGAAAAATAATTGGTACTCAATTTCGTTAGAAAAAGTTTTTACTGAAACAAAAGGCACAAAAAATGGTCTCACCAGTCCAGAGGTGGCAGAGAGGCTTGAAAAGTTTGGGGGAAATGTTCTTCCACAAGAAAAACCGTATTCCAAAATACGGCTGTTTTTGAGTCAGTTCAATAGTCCGCTGATGTATATTTTACTTGCGACTGTTGTTATTTCTTCCGTATTAAAGCACTACTCAGACGCCATCTTCATTATTGTTGTGTTGCTTATCAACACCACAGTTGGATTTTATCAAGAAAATAAAGCTAATCAGTCGCTTCTTGCTCTTAAAAAAATGGTGAAAGTCAGGACGAAAGTTTTACGGGATGGATATGAAAAAGAAATAGACAGTGAAGAATTAGTTGTTGGCGATGTAGTGTTTTTGAAATCAGGCGATAAGGTGCCAGCAGATGGACGCATTATTGAATCAAAAGGATTAAAAATAAACGAGGCGAGCCTTACGGGAGAATCGCAAGCGGTTGAAAAAGATGCAGAAAGAACGAATATGGTTTTTATGGGAACGATTGTAGAAGAAGGGCGAGCGACAATAATAGTCGTTGCTAATGGCATTAATACGCAAATCGGAGAAGTCGTATCGCTTCTTAAAGAAACAAAAGAACGCAAAACTCCGCTTCAGAAAAAAATCGCAATTCTCTCAAATTGGGTTGGTGTTTTTATTCTGTCTCTTATCGTAGTTATTATTGTTGAGGGATACTTTACCGGAAAGAATTTTATAGATGTTTTTATAGCCTCGCTTGCCCTTGCAGTTTCAGCGATACCCGCCGGGTTGCTTCCAGCCATTACTGTTATATTAGCCTTAGGAATGGGGCGTATTTTCAAACAAAAAGGATTGGTAAGAAAGCTTATTGCCGCAGAAACACTAGGAAGCGTTACGGTTATCTGCACAGATAAAACAGGAACTCTTACCGAAGGAAAAATGCAAGTAAGCCATATTTTGACAAGCACAAAAGAACTGATGGGAGATAGCATTAACGGACTTGCCAAAGGTGAAAATGTTAATGGTATTGAGTCGCACATTTCAGCGTTAAAAATTGCCACTTTGGTAAACGATGCATTTGTGGAAAATCCGGAGGCGGAATTGCAAGAATGGGTAGTTAGGGGCAGACCAACCGATAAAGCATTGCTGTTAGCAGGAATGCAGTCGGGCTTAAACAAGCAAGGGCTTGAAAAACAATATCCCGTGCTAGATAGAGTTAGCTTTGAGTCAGATTACAGGTTTGCCACCACATTCCACAAAAAAGATGAAAGACATAATATACTTTATGTTCTTGGAGCTCCCGAAGAAATTATCAGCCGTTCCGTTAGTTTGGATGTTGATAGCAAAAAAGGGAAATTAGACACAGTTCAGGCTAACGAATTGATAAAAAAATTGGAAGAACTCACGCAGAAAGGTTTGCGAGTTGTTGCCTGCGCCCATAGAGATTATGATGCTAAAACAAAATACCAAAATCTTACAGAATTAGTAAATGGACTTTCGCTTGTCGGTTTTATCGCTCTTAAAGATCCGCTTCGTCAAGACGCAAAGGAGTCAATCGCAATTACCAAGAAAGCTGGCATTCGCACAGTCATTGTTACTGGCGACCATAAGTTCACAGCTAAAGCCATTGCTGAAGAAATTGGTCTTGAAGCAAAAGACGAAAATATAATGGAAGGTAAAGAATTGGAAACAATAAGCGATGACGAGTTAAAGGAAAAATCAGAGACTATTATCATTTACGCCCGTGTGTCTCCACGTCATAAACTGCGTATCGTTGACGCACTGCAAGCCAATGGAGAAGTGGTAGCAATGCTTGGAGATGGCGTTAATGATGCCCCAGCTCTTAAGTCTGCTGATATTGGAGTTGCTGTTGGTTCTGGCACTGATGTGGCAAAAGAGGTGGCTGATTTAGTTTTACTGGATGACAATTTCAAAACGATATTGAAAGCCATTGAGCAGGGCAGAGTGATTTTTCAAAACATTCGCAAGGTGTTTGTTTATCTTGTAGTAAACGATTTTTCAGAACTATTTTTATTCTTGGTAAGTATGGCAATGGGATTTCCGCTTCCATTATTGCCTGCACAGATTCTTTGGATAAACCTTGTTGAAAGTGGGTTTCCAGACATTGCTCTTACCACCGAGCAAGAGACCAAAGGACTGATGGATGAAAAACCAAGAAATCATAAAGAACCGATATTAAACAAACCGATGAGACAATGGATGACCGCCATTTTCTTTATTACTGGAATAGATGCGTTCTTATTTTTTATTTTTTTCTGGAAGTTTACTGGCAACCTTGATAGAACAAGAACGATGGTTTTCGTATTTTTGTGCGTTGCCTCTCTTATCCTCGCTTTCTCGGTTCGCTCGTTTCAAAGAACTATCTTCAGAAAAGACATATTTTCCAACCGCTATCTGGTTGGCGGCGTCGCCCTTGGGTTTGTTTTACTTTTGTTAAGTGTTTATCTTCCGCCACTGCAAAAACTTTTATCCACCCAACCGTTAAGCATAATTGAATGGCTGATTATCTTTGGCGCCGGTCTTATAGAAATTTCTTTAATTGAGTTTTTCAAGAATAAATTTTTTAATAATATTAAAATCGTAAAAATTATAAAATGAAAATTCTTTTTATCAGCCCCAATGCGCCAGGATTAAGCGTTGGCGGAATTGAAAGGCACGTTAAAAATCTGGTAGATTATTGTTGCCAAAATAACAAAGAGGCCGTTTTTTTATTGCCGTCATTCAAACAGGAGAGTCGTGAAAAAATTGGAAACGTAACAATAATAAAAAAAGATTTTTTAAACCTAAGTTATAAAAAGTTTTTTGATAAAAAAGAAATACCAGCCAAGGAGCTTAAAATAAAATCAAGACAATTTTTTGATTTCGTCAAAAATCTTATAAAGGAGGAAAACGTTAAGGTTGTTAGCGCTCAAAATTTTCATTTAAGCCTTCCGCCGGTATACAATATGATGATCCATATGATTTGTTTTCTTGAAAATGTGCCTATGGTCATCCGAATGCATTCTTTTATTAAATCAGAAATGCAAAAATCATTAGTAAATGACCTATCTTGGGAAAGGATATTGTGTGTTAGCAAAAGCGTGACGGGTGATTGTTACCTAAAAGGAATTGGCATAGACAGGTTGCATACTCAATATTTGGGAGTAAACAGAAAAGATTTCCGCCCTTTTTTGAACAAAACATGGCTTAAAAAAAAATTAGGTATCTCAGAAAATTCAAAAGTAATATTGCACGCTTCCCGAATAATCAGCGGCAGAAGGGATATATTAAAAGAAAAAGGCATCACCACGCTTCTTGAAGCTTTTTCGCAAATTGTAAATAAGGATCCCCTTTATCGTCTTGTTTTAGCCGTGGCATCTCCGCCAAGGCATCTTAAGGCAGAATTTCATTACGCATTGGACAAAATAAAAGGGTATATGCAGTTGCATAATATAGGGCAAAAAGTATTTTTAAAAGAATTCTCTCTTGAAGAAATGCCACTGGTTTACAATGGGGCAAGTCTATTTGTTTTGGTATCTGAAAACGAAACATTCGGGCAAGTATATATTGAGGCAATGGCCTGCGGAGTTCCTGTGGTGGGCACTAATGTGGGAGGCGTTCCAGAAATAATCACAGATGGATATAATGGTTTTTTATTGGCGCCCGGCAACCCAAGCAATTTAGCTCAGAAAATAGAAGAGATATTTAATAATGAACAGCTAAAAGCAAGCTTTATTGAAAATGGGTTTAAAATAATAAGAAGGAAATTTTCCTCTGACAGGCAGATATCAAATATGTTTAATTATTTGGAAAGAATAGGTTATATTGAAAAATTATCCTAGCTTAACGGCTCATCACTTTTTAGTGATGAGCCGTTGGCTGATTGGTAAAAATGTGTTAGATTATTATAATGCCAAGTTCAAAACTAGCGATAGGAATTGTGGGGTTGCCGAATGTGGGGAAATCCACACTTTTTAAAACATTAACAAAAAAGGAGATATTAATTGCTAATTATCCTTTTGCTACAATTGACCCAAATGTTGGGGTGGTTTTGGTTCCCGACGAAAGGGTGGACAAATTAGCTGAATTGTCAAAGTCAAAAAAGAAAATTTATGCAACGGTTGACTTTGTTGATATTGCCGGATTGGTAAAAGGGGCCAGCACCGGTGAAGGTTTGGGAAACAAATTTTTGGCAAATATAAGGGAAGTGGACACAGTTTTATATGTCTTGCGCGCGTTTAAAAAAAGTGACATTGTAAACACTCAAAACGAAGTAAACCCCCTAAAAGAAAAAGAAATTTTGGATGTCGAGCTTATTTTAAAAGATTTGGAGACTGTAAATAAAAGAATAGACGGATTGTCCGGTGATTTCCGGCAGAATAAAAAAGAGGCAGTAAAAGAAATGGCTGTTCTGAAAAAAGCTAAAGATTTTTTATCGCAAGAGAAAATTTTGATTGACCAAACCTGGGCAGCCGACGAAACGGAAATCTTGAAAAACTTTCAACTTTTAACTTTTAAACCTCGCTTATATTTGTTAAACGGAAAAGATGAAGATGTTGGTGATGAGATAAAAAATACCCTAAAAAATTATTTAATTGTGGACGTAATTTCAGAATACGAAAGCGAGGGGTTGTCGCAATCAGAAAGAGTTGAGCTCGGTTTGCCGGAATTATCAGAAACAGATATTTTAGTTAAAAAATCCTACGAGCTTTTAAATTTGATTACTTTTTTGACCACGGGGGAAGATGAGACAAGAGCCTGGACAATAAAAAAAGGCGACACTGCTCCAATTGCCGGCGCTGCAATACACACAGATTTTTTAAACAAATTTGTAAAAGCCGAAGTTGTTTTTTGGAAAGACCTGCTTGAAACCCAAGGATATCCAAACGCCAGAGCCACCGGAAAACTACGAACAGAAGGCAAAGAATACGTTGTAAAAGACGGCGACGTAATAGAGTTTAAACACGGTTAATTTTAAAAAATTTGTAAAATAAGAGGCCGCACTATTGGTATTAGTACGGCCCTGGGAGTGATCAACTACTTCTTGTCGATGGTCTCGAGCCATCCGCCCCGATGTCCATCGGTGCGGAACCAGCATTTGATGTAAAGTATCGTTGTCAAGTTTATTACAGCCCTAATTATTGACTGCGTTGGTTATCATATGATAACCTGAAATATATGGAGAAAAATTTGAAGGATATTTTAGTGGAGAAAAGTGAATTCTTGTCGGTGGTCCAATTGGCGAAAATTTTAAAGATAAGCCGGGTGGCTGTATTGAAAAGAATAAACAGGGGAGTAATAAAAGCCGTGAAGGTTGGCAGAAGTTTTGTTATTAAAAAATCAGATATAAAAAATTTATTGAATAAGTAATAAGGTTAGGTTATCAATTGATAACCTGAAGAATTTTATACAAATGGATTTTGAGATAAAAAATGTAAAAGAAAGCATTGTGAGCGTGGCGAGGAGCCTTGGGTATGTTATTATAGATACAAAAGGGAATGAATATAATTTAGTTAGGAAGTTGGATATTAATAATTATCCGAGGTTTCATATTTATTTAAAACAAAACGGCACGGATTTTAATTTTAGTTTGCATTTAGACCAAAAAAAGTCTTCATATGAAGGTTCGCACGCCCATTCGGGCGAATACTTCGGCCCGGTGGTGGAAACCGAAGCCGACAAAATAAAACAGATATTAGTTGGTAACAATAAATGATGAAAATAGCGGTTTTTTGCCTCGAGGCAAAAAACCGCTAAAATTAAAGATTTTGAAATAAAGCAAAAAAAAGGAGCGTTGTGGTTAAACGCTCCATGTGTGCGATTGCCGAAGCAATTGAACTAAAGTTTCGCTAATCGGAGAATTCGCCGGTCCTTTCGATCCACCCCTGCCCAGTCGTGGGGTTATAAGATCCACGAACCAACTCGCAACCGCAGTCGATGAGTCCGGTAAGGGTCCATTCGTCATTGGAGTTGCCACTCACGCGCTCGACGCCGTTGATGCCCGCGCCCGTCGGTTGACCGTCAATGACGAAGCTGACAAGGTGGCGATTGCGTTCGAACACTGCTACACTGAAATCGTACTTGTCCGGTCCAGAGGTAATAATTGAACGTTGAGTCATAACACTAACCTTTCGCAAAAAAGAACCGCGGATTGTTTCTAGACGATATTATATCATATCATAATAGTAATTCTATGTCAATAGTAAAGGTGCTATACGAAGATAATCATATAATTGCGGTTTAATGGATTTTTTATAGACTTTATCGTATTATTTTGATAGAATAGAAATATGACAAGAGAATTTACAGGATTATTTAAAAAAATGGGGAAGTGGTATTTGGGCTGGATTGAAGAAATTCCGGGCGTAAATACACAAGGAAAAACCTTGCAGGAAGCAAAAGAAAACCTTAAAGAGGCCTTGTTTTTGGTTTTGGAATCAAACAGGATTTTAACCAAAAAAGATTTAGATAACGGGAAAACGATAAGAAAAAATATTTCTGTTTCTCTATGAAACGGACAGATTTAATAAAGCATCTTCTGAAGAATAAGTGCGTGTTCGTGAGAGAAGGCGCTCGCCATAGCGTCTTTTTTAATCCTCAGATAAAAAGAATATCTACCGTGCCAAGACATAACGAAATACATAATTTTTTAGCAAAAAAGATTTGTCGGGATTTAGGAATAGAGCCACCGGAATAACACGTAAAAAAAGGGAGCGTTGTGGTTAAACAAACGCTCCATACATCCGGTTGCCGAAGCAGTTTTGCAGCAGACTGCTGCTATTCGAGCAATCGCACTTGAGGGCGAATATCGCTCTCAAATTGCCTTAATTTCGAGGCGAGACCTCTCGCAATGTCTCTGTTCTCTTGGCGGTTCCAGTCCGCCATGGCCAACTTGACGTCGATTTCCGCCAATGTTTGTCCTAGTGAATGTCGGGCGACTTCAAGCTCTTCACTCGACGAAAATCCCATTGAAGGCACTCCTTCCTTAAGATTTATTGGGGCGAATTACTATTTATTATAATAGACTTATTATATTTATATGTCAAGCATAAAAGTCTTATACGAAGATAATCATATAATTGCGGTGGTAAAGCCAGCCGGGGTTTTGACGCAGGGCGATGGCTCGGGTAAAAAAAGTTTATTTGATATGGTAAAGGATTATCTAAAAGAGAAATACAAAAAGCCTGGGAACGTATTCCTTGGGCTAGTGCATAGGTTGGATAAGCCGGTGCAGGGGATTGTTTTGTTTGGGAAAACATCTAAGGGGGCTTCGCGGTTGTCTGAACAATTTAGAAATCATACAATACAAAAAACCTATCACGCAATTGTTGTGGGTAAGCCAAAAGAAAGTAGGGGAGAGATAAAAGAAAAAGTCAGTAAAATATCTTTTTTTGCCGAAGGTTTTACAAATAAGACAGATGAAGAACTTTTGGAAGCAGTTAAAAAGGCCACAAAAACGCGAACAGCCGAATTAAGCTGGGAATTAGTTAAAAGTAACGACAAATATTCTCTTTTGAAAATTTTGCCTAAAACGGGTAGATTTCATCAAATTAGGGTGCAATTGGCAAACATGGGTTGTCCTATTTTGGGCGACGCTAAGTACGGTCACTCCCGTGCGTCGGAGCACAGGAGTGGGTGGCATGATTCTAATAGTATCGCGCTGGCGGCCACAGCAATTTCTTTTAAGCTCGCTACGGAGGATGAAATAATAAATCTGGAAATTTCGCTTCCGCGGGAGTGGAATAATTATATAAAATAATACATAAGGGTCTGGCAGTTATCCACAGGGTAAGCACTTGATTTACTTTCTTGTTAGATGGATAATTAATGAATTATTAATAAAGGTCGAACTAGATCTTTAGGTTTAATTAAAAAATAAATATTAATTAAAAAATAAATACATGACATTTTCAGATTGGTCATTATTGATCATCCAGCCATTTTTGCAACAGCTCATCAGCTTTATTGCAAATTTGGTGTTAGCAATAGTTGTTTTTATAATCGGGTACTTGATTTCTGTTGGAATTGGAAAATTAATAACAGAAATATTGAAATCAATAAGATTCAACAAGCTGTTTGAAAAAGAGGGTTGGAGAAAGGCCCTGCAAAGAGCAAATGTTGAGGTTAATCCCTCGGAATTTATTGGCGCAATTTTCAAATGGGTCTTTGTTATTGTTTCCTTATTGATAGCAGTTGACGCCTTGGGACTGTCCTCATTTGCCGGATTTTTAACTCAGGTTTTAGATTATGTGCCAAATGTAATAGTTGCAGTATTAGTTTTTGTTGTAGCAATTATTATCTCTGATGTTGTTGAAAAAATTGTCAGGGTTTCGGTGGAAAGGCTAAGAGTTGGTTCGGGATATATTGCAGCCTCAATTGTGAAATGGGCAATTTGGGTTTTCACATTCTTTTTGATTTTGGACCAATTGCTGCCCGCATCTCTATTGATTAAAACCCTGTATACTGCAATTGTTTATGGCGCGGTTGGCGCATTGGCATTGGGCGTGGGATTGGCCATCGGACATGGCGGAAAAGAAACAGCAGCGAAAGTGATTGGAGATATGTACAGAAAAATGGAAGAGAGATAAAATTTTGACACTTGACCGCTCCAAATAAGGAGCATGAAAAGTAAATGCAAAAAGACGCGTACGTACCGCGCCTTTTTGTTTATTTACAAAATTATCAAAAAATGATAATATAAAATTGATTTACAATAGTCCTTTATTATGGAGAATATGTCATGCAAATTTTACGTGTGATTCTAACTTGCGGGGATTTTCGGTTTACTAAGGATTTTAAGGTTTCGTTTTCTACGCCAACTCAAGGTTTGCGTATTAATACGCGAATGACAGAGACCGGCGGTTATGTTTCATCAACCGTTAGGCAGACAGAGGTCTACATTGACGACGACATCGTCAAGGTTTGGTGTGATGCAGACTTAAGGGCTCTCTGCCAACTGGCGAGAAATAATATGGGGTGGACAATAAACAACCCACAGAATTTTTCATCAGACCCCTCGGTAATGAAAATGTACAGAAAGCTTGACTCCGAGTAAAATGGAGCACAATATTTCCTTGGCATGTTTACCAACACGGAGCGGTTCGCCGCTCTTTTTTTTCCCGTCCAAAAATTGTCGACCGTCAAAAAATAGACGGAGGTCTTTTCTCTAATTCGCGCGAATTAGCCTATTCTTATGTTCTTGAGAATATTGGAATAAGCTCAGGTTATCACATGTTCGGCGAATGGCGGATTTTTTTGTATAAATTTAAGAGGGCCGACCTGCCTCGCCAGCAAGGCGAGTGCGTTGACCCCTTTGGGCTCTTGACACGGATAAATAAATAGAATAAGATGTAATTACATGAAGAATAATTTACTAAATACAAAAACACAAAGCGGATAATGTTGCTGAATTTTTTTGTTCAGTACACACCGCTCAAAAAGCGGTTTTGTTTTTAGGGAAATTCTGGAGGGAAAGTAATTTGAAATTTTAACCCTGTTGTTTGTCTTTAATGACAGACTGCCTACCAGCAGTTAATAACAGGCATTTCTAGTTAATATTTAGACGTGGGGTCTTTAGTTAATTAGAAAATAGGTAAAATAGCATAAAATAAATAAAGTTCATCTTGTTAATCTCACCGATTAACAAGGCGATTTGCCAGATAGCGCGGAAGCAAATAAACCGCGGTGCAAACTATTTGGCGAATAAAAGATACATAAAATCTGTATCTATTACTTACGCAAGAAAATTAGGTTATAAGCGAATGGCGGATGCCTTGGGATATTGATGCGATGAAGGACGTGGCGTGCCTGCGATAAGCTTCGGGGAGGTGGCTAGCAACCTTTGATCCGGAGACTTCCGAATGAGGAAACTCAATACAAGTAATGTTGTATTATCCCTTCCGTAAGGTTGGGACGCGTACCCTGTGAAGTAAAACATTTCAGTAGCAGGAGGAACAGAAAACAATGAAAATTTATATTCTTTGCACTGGCTCGTATTAAGCGAGTCGATATGTGTGTAAAGATTATGAATTTTCGCATTCCCTTAGTAGTGGCGAGCGAAAAGGGAACAGCCTAAACCGTTTTTTATAAGCGGTGTTGCAAGGGTTTAACGTCGGTATTTATATCGAGGGAGAATTGTAAAAGTTTTAAAAGAAGCACTCTGGAAAGTGGCGCCATAGCGGGTAATAGCCCCGTATTTAAAAAGACTTTTACGCTCCTTGTTAGATTTCTTAAGTACTGTCGGGCATGACAACCTGGCAGGAATCAGCCGGAACTATCCGGCAAGGCTAAATAATCAATATCACCGATAGTGAACCAGTACCGTGAGGGAAAGGTGAAAAGTAGGGGGTTGACCCCGGTGAAATAGTACCTGAAACCATTTGCTTACAAAGAGTCGGAGCGGCCACATCACATTGCATGTGATATGGAAATTCCAATTTTCAATAACCAATTTTCAATCAATGCTTGTCATTCCCGCGAAAGCGGGAATCCAGGATTATGTGCACAAAACACGTTTCTGGGTTCCGGGTCAAGCCCGGAATGACACAAAAAAATAATTTCTCAAAAAAAATCCCAACACAATGTGTCGGGGAGCAGTTAGTCACTTGCTCAGGTCACATTCTCTCAGCGGGAGATGATTCCACCAAGGAAGAGCAGGAAGATTGCGGCCAGGAAGTGTGCGATGGCTCGCAATACTCCAAGCGAGCAGATATGCACTATTTCCGGCACAGCGCTCTTGGGGGCCTCGATGAGCGTGCCGGCATATAAACCGACACCGCCGGCAAAAAGTATCCCAGCCAAGCACCAGATAACGAAAGCAATCTTTCGACCGTTCATGGCAGTTTTCCTTTCTTATTGGAGTTCGGCCTGCCAGGGCCGTTTGGTACGAAATAGGTGTACTATATTAATTATATCATACACAAGAAGGCTTGTCAAGTTATCATGTGATAACCTGAAAGTTTGAGAAATTGAGAAATTATAAATTGATTGAAAATTTAAAATTGAAAATTGTAAATTTCACATCGCGCGTAGCGTGATGTGGCTGTGACGGCGTGCTTTTTGCAGAACGAGCCAACGAGTTTGAATAGCCAATAGTCTAAGCCCCTTTGGGGTGGAGGCATAGCGAAAGCGAGTGTTAAAAGCGCGAAAAATTATATTGGATGTTCAAGACCCGAAGCCAGACGAGCTTACCGCGAGCAGGTTGAACCCTGACGAAAGTTGGGGGGAGGACCG
>Ga0208245_1001811_pt1 | contig 11976 bp, 13 predicted proteins | sample RifOxyC1_FD_184035 | JGI IMG/M metagenome (GOLD analysis project Ga0208245, IMG submission 184035) | Soil microbial communities from Rifle, Colorado - Rifle Oxygen_injection C1 (SPAdes) | ecosystem: Environmental > Terrestrial > Deep subsurface > Rock core/Sediment | place: Rifle, Colorado... | reverse complement strand
CACTTAGGATTAGGAGGATGACTAGGGTCATCGAGCAAGACAGAAAATGATTCATGAACCTTCAGCAAGACATCCGACGGAGACCCCTCAAAAATACGCTCATGAAGATAGCCGTCTGCGGATTTACAGACAATCCTGATTTTGACGAATTCTGGATAGCTCTTCCAATCACATTCCGGGGGTGGCCACCCAACGTATTCGATGAATGAGGGTTGAATCACTGAATAATAGGAACTACACGGGATGGTGGCGCCGTTCAATCTCTGCCTGTAAATCTCCCCATGATCCACAATGGGCGGCCATTCCCTTTCAGGTCTCATTGCTTCGCGTTGTCGCCACAGGAAAGCGAATGGATTCATCCTAATATTCCCCCCTTTCCCATCCTGGCAGCGGGTCGATCAGCATATTGGATTTGAATTCATCCCTCGGCAACTTCGGGTCCATATCCTCCAGCGGTGTGTTCCAGCCCGTGATTTTCGGCGCGTATTCGCTGTGCCTTCCACAATCTATGTCGCAGACCATAGGGCCGTCGAAATTCAAAACATAGTCAATCATTTCACCAAGATGATCATGCGACCACAAATATAATGGCTTTATCCCATAAGCCTCTGCGATGTCCATGAAATTCGGTGGCGCGTATCCCGTCTCTGGCGTGCAGGCCTCGGTGCGCCCCTCAAAGTTCGTCTGCTGATACGCCACGGTTATGCCGTAGCAATGGTTATTGAGGATCAGGATTTTCACGTTCGCCTTGACGCGCGCGATGGTGGCAAGCTCCTGTATGTTCATGTTCATCCCGCCATCGCCTATCACGCACACGACACGCCTTGTCGGGTCGGCGAGCCATGCCCCGATGGCCCCGCACATCGAGAAGCCCATCGGCGAGTTGCCGTTGTTCGTGATGTACCTCTGCCCCCACTTCGTCTCGAAGGCGTGGTTGGCCACGACGATATTGCCCCCGCAGTCGCCCACGAAGATACCATTTGGCCCCATCTTCTCGGACAGGATTCGCATGAAGGCATAGGGGTGAATTTGCTTTTGCTCGAAGAACTCTGGCCTGACGGGGTCGTACTTCCTCTTCCATTCCATGACCCTGGCAGTCCACGCGCTGAAATCAGGTAACGCATAACGCCCGATGGCGTCGATCATCATCTCACAGAAAAGCTTAGCATCGCACAGGATATTCTCATCGAAGGGAAGTTGTTGGAGCTTCCTCTGCAGCATCGGCGCGTCCACGTCCACGATATACTTCTTGGCTGCCCTCGCGAACGACTGGACGTTGCCCCCGGTGATCCTGCCCGATATGCGGCTGCCTATCGCCAGGAGAAGGTCGCTGTTCTGGATTCCGAAGTTTCTGCCCGCACCCCCGTAGGTTCCGATCCTGCCGCCGTAGAACTCATAATCTGACGATGTGAAAATATCAATAGCATTCCAAGTAGGGAAGCAAGGGATTCCCAGGAGCCGCCCCAACTCCCTGACCTCCTCGCACGCGCCCGCTATCCTGATGCCCCCGCCGATCATCAGGACGGGCCGCTCGGCCTTATAGAGGTCCTCGATGTACCGCTTGATCTGCCTGCCGACCTGGGAAAGCTTATAGGGCGCTGTCGCCACGGCGGAATCGAATCCTATCAGCTTGTCTGGTTCTATCTCCGCCGCCTGCACATCTAGGGGAAGATCCAGCAACACCGGCCCTGGCCGCCTGTCCTGGCAGATGAACAGCGCCTTCTCCAGCTCGTAGCGGATATCCTCGGGTCGCATAACCATCTTGGCGTATTTCGTGATCGGCGTGACGATGGAGACGATGTCGGTCTCCTGGAAGCCTATCTGCCGTATCGACGGATCGGGGCGGAGGTACTTTGAATTTATCTGTCCAGTAATAAAGAGGCATGGCACGCTATCATAAAAACAATTCTGAATCGGCGTCACCAAGTTACCGCCACCTGGTCCGCTCGTTGCTATCGCTACTCCTGGCTTGCCCTTGATTTTCGCGTAACCTTCCGCTGCGAAGCCGCAAAACTGCTCTGTCATTCCACAGACGTACTGCAGATTTTCCGTGCGAGCAACAGAATCAATGATATGCCCGATAGCAGATCCGTAGACCGTAAATACGTGCGCAACGTTCTCGGCGAGCCGTTTTGCTATATAATCGGATACCTTCACAATCTCCTCACAAATTCGCTTATCAGGCTATGGGCATTTTTAACATCATAGTAGGGAATTTCTAATAGATTGATGTTGTTGCCTGAACAGAACCGTCTTTTTTTTTCATCCCTATTTGCGCCATCTAAGAATTCCCGAAATCCAACAGGCCCGATTGGTTTATAGTGTTGCAAACCGTGGTACTCTATTAAGCCCAGATTGCCGTTGTTAAAAATGGCAAAATCAAAGCGCAATTTCTTCCTTTTCTTGCCGCGGCATTCGTCAAATTTATATTGCCGTTGGTACTTTACTCCCAGGGTCACCAATACCCTTTCGACTGCTTTCTCGCCCTTTGAAGTCTTGCAGTTGGGGCAACCTGCAGCAGAGTGGATGTGGTCTCGCGGTGTTTGGACAAACACGCCGTGTTTTTCACATAGTATAGCCACCTTTGTGCTCTGATTTATATAGACGGCCCCGTCATAACCATATTGATTTCCGTGGACGGTCTGAGCAGCGAGAATAAATTGGTCCTTCGTTAATCGCTTAGTCTTAGAACACCTTGGGCATACCTTACCGTGCAAATGTTCTCTTGGGGTTGTTTCAAAATCATGCTTGCATTGGCGACATAAAATCGTCACCATATTTTCAGATTTGATCGCCTGAACTTGACTATAATCATATCTATCCCCATGGAGTTGCTTAGCCTTTTCAATGAACCGATCATTGCGGTAAGTAATTCGACCGTTTGCTGATCTGATTTTCGCGCAGTCTGGACATCCATGTCCCGTCAAATGTAGTTTCGGAAGTTGAAGAAAGTCCCCATGCATAGGGCAGGTTATGATGCTGGGCATCTCAAAGCGAAAGTAGATTGTCCGTGGATAAAGATATTTGCCATGATGCCTGATGTTGGCTTTCAGGATGAACTTCGCTGTATCGTATTTTCTATTTCTTGATTGATGATGATTGAATAGAAACCGATGATTGACTCGCGTCTGTTGACCGCAACCGCATTCACAAATCATTAACCGCTCCCGCAAGCCGACCCGTACACGACAAATATCCGGTCAATGCCGAAGTCGGCCAATGTGTTGATGACGTAGTCGGCGACTTTCATCTCAATAATTATCCCACCAAATCGCCAGATAGATTAGACCGCTAGTCAAAGAAAGCCAGGATATCCACCCAAAGAGGATAAACAGAAATGGAGATTCGCGCAGCTTTGCCGACACAAAAACGCTAGAGATTCGTTTCAATTGATGGTCAATCTCCTGGCCAGTCAACTGCATCATGCCTTGCTGATAGCCCAACTCTTTGGGATCAAGCTTCGCTATGTCTTTAAACCGCGTGATAAGCCCAGCGAGGATGATGCGTTGCTTGTCGAGATCCAAATCGGGGCGCGTAAAAATATACCTCGGCGGCCCGCTGATGGTTTTGACGCGATTGAGATATTCTTGCAGGTACTCAGCCTTCGCGTCTGGCAGAGATGCATCATCGGCTAATCTCAGCGCATACTCATATTGGGATGGATACCACCACATGTGCCAAACGCCGCAACTGCCGATTGAAAATAACCCAAATATAACGAAAATGAATCCTACGATCATAGCGTCCCCTTCTCCCTCTCCATTGTGCATTGCCACAATCATTCTAAACCAATCGGCATTCCCCCGTCCACGAAAAAGCCAACTCTGGATTGGCCTTTACCATGGCATTTGTATTCATGATTAAACACCGCCGACAGGCAAATCGAGAATACCGCCGCAAGGTAGAGAGTTACAATTCCCAGGGGATATTCTGTCAATTTCACATGCCAGACAAACTCAATCAATGACCATAACGCATGAATAAACATACTCCCGATAAATCCGAAGAATAGGCTACCAACGGCGATATGGAAATACACGATAAAGCGATTCGTGATGATCCCATATGAAACGGCGATCAAAAGAAGAAATGATAGAAGTTCGTTCATGGCGTTTTCTCCTTCTCCAGCACGTACTTCCACCTGTCGTCCGCCAGAAGCTTCTCCAGCTCCTCCTCCTTCAGCTCGTAGAAGTTCTCCGGCGCAGGGAACTTCCCTTCTCGAACCTCCTTGGCGTATTCCATGAGCGCGCTATGAATCACATCGCCGCACTCCGCGTATCGCTTCACGAACTTCGATTTGAACTTCCTGAACAGGCCCACCAGGTCGTGGAAAATAACGAGCTGGCCGTCCACCAGGTTGCCCGCGCCGATGCCGTAGATGGGGATCTCAAGCTCCGCCGCCACTATCCCCGCCGACTCCCTCGGCATCGCCTCCAAAAGCAGGAACGAGCATCCGGCGTCCTGCAGCGCCTTAGCCTGATTGACGATAATCTCAACGTCCCTCAGCGTCTTCCCTTGCACTCGATATCCTCCGAGCTTCGCCCTGGTCTGCGGGGTCAGCCCGAGGTGGCTCATCACCAATACTCCGGTCTGGCAGATGCTCTTTATCCGGTCGATCATCGCCCCCTCGACCTTCACAGCGTCCATGCCGTGCCGCATGAACTGGTTCGCGTTCCGAATAGCCTGTCCGTTGGACTCCTGATAAGATCCGAAGGGCATGTCGCCGATCAGCATGGCATACTCGCTCCCCCGCCATACCGCCGTGCAGTGCGGCAGCATCACGTCCATAGTCATCGGTATCGTCGTGGCGTATCCGAACTCCGTCATGGCGATGGAGTCTCCGACCACGATCACGTCTATCCCGGCGTCGTCCGCCACGTGGGCCTGCCAGTCGCTGTAGGCCGTCGTGAGCACGGTCTTCTGCTTGATGCGCTTATGCTTCTGGAGGGTCAGGATAGTGGTCTTGGTGCGCTCTATTGATGGATTTGTCATTTCACTACTCCGATAACGCGGCTCTTATCGCCGCCCATCATTTCTACCGCCTCTTTTATCGGATCGCGCGATTTCCATTCCCCTGGAGGCAGCGGCTCTAATTCAAAGACCTCCCCGTATTTGCCTATCGCATCATTGAGCCACTGCCTCCAGGTTTCGGTCGTGCAATCTTCGATCTGCAACTCGTTAAGCCATGGCTGCTGTTCTCTAACCCAAACTTCACAGACTTTAAACGCACGGGGTAACTGATGGGTAAACAGATGATCGCCTGTCAGATAGTTCAGGATTTTATATACACAGCTCATCTCGCAACAAAGCTTCCCTACGCCTGCGCTGATTACTTCGCCCGTTGTGAATTTCACGGCCACTTCCTTTCCATTGCTCGATTAAGAGAATCTTTAGCTAGAATAAAAACCCCCAATGCGTTCCACCATCCATCCAAATCCTCGTGCCGCTCCGATCCGAGCCAGAGATACGCCAGTATCTTCAACCCCAACTCCTCTACGCCCTTGAACGTCGCGTGGCGCACCAGGGGGTCCTCCCAATCGTCAACCAGGAAAACGAACAACGGGGCCATGGCGTCGATGAAGTGCGGCAACGCCCTCTTGTGGCTATCGTAGTCGTGGGGGCCATCATAAAAGAAGACGTTGACCTCCTGCGGGAGCTGCGGCATGGGTATCTCCCAGCAGTCCTGCTCGATCAACCGGACGTTGACACCCGCCCTTGCGAAGTTGCCCCGCGTGCCCGCCGCGTCGCCCCCGAAGTCGCAGAACTTGTCCACGGTCGTGAAGCTGCCGGAGTTCCCGAAGGCCGCCGCCGCCGCCGTGCCGCCGTGCCAAGCGCCGATCTCCAGGAAGACCGTCTCGAGAGGCTCGCAAAGATTGTTGAGAAGATGTCGGATTTTGAGGCCAGTATAAGTTTTGAGCGATAATACTTCGCGGGCGAATTCCGGGCTAAGACGCGAATCATATTTATCGGCTTGGCAAACCGCATCCAGGACGCGGACGATCAGGTCGCTAGGTTTCTCTTCCGCGTTTGTCATGGCCGAACAAGAATTTTCATGACGGTATAACCTATCGGTTCCAAAACTATAGCTATGTTGAAAAACCAGGCCGTGATTGCAAAGAGCGTAAAGCCCGAAGCCGCTATGATAAGAAGCAACCTCGCGGATGGATATCTTTCCCTGGCGTCTACACTAGAGAAAGTCCACGGGTGATCGGCGTATTTCCAATAGAACAACCACAGGGCAATCGCCGTGACCGATAGAATTACAATATATCCGAGCGCCCTTAACGCCTCATATCTAACGGCATGCGGCCATAAAATCTCCGCCGTCTGCCCGATCTTGGCGGCTAACCTCTCAAGTAGTTCGATGGCCTTGTCCATCTTATCCCTCCCCTTTTTTAGATCAATTCCTTTCGGAATTATGCATTTAACAAAGCAACCTACTTTTCCCGCCTTTTCGCGGCTCTCCGTTCCGCCGATTTTATTCTCTTGGGATCTATGCTCATAAAAGCTGAAAGGGCTTGCTCCGGCGTGAGAAGATAGAGCGAGAGTGGTTTCAGACGGCGCTTTTTTTCCCTCGATTTAAGTTTGTGATTACTCATTTTATGTGGGTGCCTTTGAAGCCTTAAAGCGTCTTTTGCTTTCCTCTGATTCCACTCCGAGACTTTCGATCTCAGACATAACTCGTTGGCGATCTATAATAGTTTTGCGCTCCATTTTCCACGATTCAAGCAGCCCCTTACCGATTAGCCTTCTTTTGTCTTCGTCCAACCAAGGGATTTCTAACTCCCCAACTTCCGGCCAATATGTTGTATAACGCCCCGATCCGGGAGATTGAGATTGCATGTCCGCTCTCAACTCATGGGACCGCAGAATTGCCCATAAATAAGCTGTATCCTCAGCGTTTCCGCATTCAAAAACGGTATAGCTTCCTGATACAATGGCACCATCAAATTCTTGCGGCACTATCCCTATGGCTCCGTCCGTCGCTCGGATGGTAGAAAAAACAAGTTGTCCGCTTTTTACGCGATACATTTTAGCCGCTTTAATTCTCTGCCCTTTCCTAACCTTTTCGATCTCACATCTCCCATCATAGGAGACCTTAATGAGCGTAAAGTCCGTATTTGGATGATCCGTTGGGATGATTAAATCCTCTACGGGATTGACAACTTCAGAGAGCTTCCTCACTGCGATTCCTTGTCTCCTCCATGTTGGGACCATTCTGCCGAATTCTGGAGCACAATATTTCAAATCCAATCGATCAATTAATCGCCCAGGAGGAAGAACAAGACCTTCTACTGGCTCGCCCGCAAGATACGCTTCATATCCTGCTATAAGTTTTTCCGTCTCTGCTTCCGCTCGTGATCGTGCCTCATTAATATCGGCATCTGAAGCACGCGGGGTTAGATCATCCACGCCTAAATGCTGAGAGAAAAAACCGAAACAAGCGGGTTGCTCCTCATCCATATCTTTCTTTTTCTGAAGAACAAGAATGGAAGTTTTCACGCGAGATCCGGAGCGACGAAAAGCGTCTCCAGGGAGAGATATAATTGCTCGGATTACAAAACGTTGCCGGATGAAATTCCTAACATTCTTGAAAACGCCAACATCGCTTGCCAACAGTGTGTCATCAATCACGGTGATGAGTTTCCCTCCAGGACGTAGCAAGTCCCAATATCTCTCAATAGACATGGCGCTGGACCGCAACGAAGGTCGAACTATCAAGGAAGTAGAATCTCGCTTAGCTAAATCGTATTGGATCAAAATTCTCTTCTCGGCCTCATTCTTTTCTTCTTTCGACATAGAAAATGGCGGATTCGTAAGCGCGACATCGAACCTCAATCCCTCAAGGATTCCTCTCAATTCTGCTCGATTTTGAAGTAACTCTGGATCTTCATCCTTTGTGGGAGCAAGTTCCTTGTCCAGTGCATCCGCGTAATAAATGCGACTTCCGCCATCGCCGTGCAGGTACATGTTAATACGCGCTATTCTAGCTAAGGGCGGGTCCTTCCCCACATCGATACCATATAAACATTCATTAGAGACTACATCGAACAAGGCATTCTTTTCCGCCGACGAAAGGCTTCCGTTCTCACGGATCTGGTTACGCATGATTGTTAGAGCCTCTATGAGAAATCCCCCCGAGCCGGAAAAGGCATCCAGCACCTTTGTCTGGTGATTTCGAGTGGCTTCTAGGTCCGCAAGCCGCGCCATCATTTTCACCACGGAGCGAGGAGTAAAAAACTGCCCTAGTTCACGACCGCGCATCGTCGCACTCAAAAACGTTTCAAATAATCTGCCATTCAAATCTTCATCGATCCCAAACAGATCGAAATGTTGCAGTCTACGTACAACGTCCTTTACGGTATCTGGCTTAAGCCGAATGCGCTCTTCTTTGTCGAAGATCCTTTTCTTTTTTCTTTCCTGGATGCTGCGCTCAATATCCTCTCGTAATCGTGCGAACAGAATGGTGTCTATCGGATTGACTGCCCCTTCCTTTTCCCGTGCTTCAATCCATTCGATAGAAAATGGCACAGTTGAACCGGGGAGGTAAATTATCTGATTCGCTCCTTTGAAGTATTCATGGGTAGCCGAGCTTTCACGGAGGTTACGATCCGCCCATAGTTTGACAAACATTACTTTGACAAACTCCATGAATGCCGATGAAGGACTGCACACTTCCGATTTCCAGATTGCCTTATGACATACGGAAAATAACTGTCGCGCCCGTTCGCTCGTAGCTCGCTCAAGACGAAAGGTGGCAGATTGTGGCACGACTGGGGAAGGTACACTTGCGGAGATGGATCGCAGTCCAAGGAGAACTTTTAGGTGTTCGTACTTAGGATTGCCGAACTTAAAATCAGCGAAATCCAAGACCAGAAGCGGCTCCTCTTTGTCCCATTCATATACTTTGGTGGTTTTTCCGTTTGACAGGACAAAGTAGCGCACGGGATTGCTATGTGGAAATTTCCGATTCAACGCTAGACAATAACCGGAACATTGCTCTACCCAATCATCGACATTCTCTTCAGTGCCTTTTGCATCGATTATGCCGCGCGGCACCCCGCGCACGACCAGCGCGTAATCAGGTTTGTACTTCTCTCGCTTGTGCCCCCTTCCGACAGTAAGTGCTTGAAGACTTTTTTTCGTCTTAATCTGTGAATCTTTATAACCCAAATCTTTGAGAAACCGCGAAACGAAAAACGTCTCAACGGATGCTTCGTTTGAAAGGTCTTTTAGGAGACAATATAAGTTTGCAGGTGGCCCTACCAGGGTATCCAGCACGGTCCGGCGCGGTTCTTTTTCGTCTCTTGATTCGCTCACACCGCACTCCGATACACAAGCCGCTTGCCTTCGCTTCCCTTGATTGCGGCAACAGCCCTCTCTCCATCCGTGACCTTCCTTTGCGACCATCGGAAGCTAAACTCATCACAATAACGCCCTAGATGTTTTTTCGAGACGTGATGGAAAGTTCCGTGGACTCCGCGCTTTAGAAGAGCAAAGTAGGACTCCGCTCCATTGACATGGGCATCGCCCCTGGCGTACTCCTTTTCTCCATGATTCACGCTCTCATGCCCACCTTCAAATTCGGTGCCGATGCCCTTATAAGAGGGGAGTTCGTCTGTCATAATGCGCGCGGCCTTGTCCACGTTCTCCCGTATAGCACCTTTTAGCTCGTCTGCGCTAATTGTTCCTACCGGCTTTGATCTTACCCTTCCATCCCTCTCCACAAGCGCGACGACTATAGTCTTTTTTGGGGCACCCCGTCCGCGCTTTCCACCGTGAGATTTCCCGCCGATATAGGTTTCATCGACTTCTACCGTGCCCTTGAGAGCAGAGGCTAATGGCTCTTCTCGCATGGCAAGCCGAATCCGATGGGCGAGATGCCAAGCGGGGCGATAGGAATGAAGTCCGAGATTCCGTTGAAGCTGAAGGGCAGAGACGCCTTTCTTATGAGAGCACATCGAATGGAATGCCTGGACCCACTGGCGAAGCGTGATATGGGAGCGGTGCATCACAGTTCTAACCGTCACGGTGAACTGCTTCCGGCATTCGTTGCACTGAATAACCCCGTCGCGCGTGCTTTTCTCTGGATCAGAATTAAGTCTGGTTACGCTTGTCCCGTTGCAATGCGGGCAGACCGGACCTTTCGGCCAACGGATGTTTTCGAGAATAGTGCGGGCTTCATTTTCGGTTAACCGCCCAACATCTATGGCCGACATCTGTGATAGGGTCTCGAATTTCGGTGGTTTGTACTTCATTTGACTTTGCCCCTTTCCTTGCCTTATGTGTTAAAGGTAACACATCGGGGCTGCTTTGTCAAGTGCATAATTCCGATTCCTTTTTACGCATCCATGCCAAAAACCGCGCCTACAGTTTCTTTCCCTTGTATCGAATTCCGACCATTGGCTTGTCATCAATTAGAACTCCATGTTTATCGCAAATCACGAATGAATCGATCGTGATCCATCCGGTCGGCAAGATGCCCATACCGGCCAAGAGCGCCGATACAGGACGCTCCCTGACAGAATGATTTGGCGAAGAGTCGCCGCAGGCGTCGCATTCATATATCCAGTTGATTTTCAGCACCTAACGTAGACCCCTTTTCATCATCCATGCGAGGAAGCACTCCGTGGGATCATCGAAATATCGTTTAACGATGTGCTCAAAGTAAAGCGCCGCCATCCTACAGCGGTCCTCCAGCTCGGAGCCCGGGATGGCGAAGATGTCCATCAACGCCTTGACCATCTCGTCATCGCTGGCCTGGGGCGAGATGCGGAACGCGAAGGAAACGTGCGTCACGTCCTCCCAGGTCCACAGGCAGTCGGCAATGACCACCGGAACACGCCCAAAGTGGCAGGCCTCGTACATCCGCAACGTTGCCTGGCCCTCGCCGGCGGGACAGAGGATAAAGGCCGATTCCCGCATGCCAGAGCCGAAGGCCTGTACCCTGGGGTCATCCGAGGCCAGAACAGCGCCCCAGAAGGCATTTAGGGCTATTGCTGAGGGCAAATTGGAGCCTTCAAGGACTTTGGCGAGCCGTTCGCGGAGCCCCTTGGAATCCATTTGCCCCCTAAACCAGAATTGCCTCTTCGTCGGCATGGCGAATCCGCTCGGGGCCTCCCTCGCCAGATGGACTAATAGTTTGCTGCACCCCGGCCTTGCCATGATGCTCCAGCCCCGGTTGCGCTCCGGGACGTTCATGGCCGTCATGACGCACGGCTTCAGCCATTCAGGGATGTCCATGCCCCTCCAATCACCCTCGATATCGAAGACGTGCTTCGATTCCCGCCCCTGAAGGAACTCGAACCTGTTGGGGCTCAACTTCCATGCGTCCTTGTCGTGGAATTGCCCGCACCAGAAGAGTTGCGCCTCATCGGGGTTGCCGGTCGGCTCGATCCACCGCTCAATACCCTGCGGGGAGAACGGGACGCAATCGGCGTAGCCGTCCCGCTCGTGGAGAGACGGATCGCGGGAGCTGGGGTAGAAGTAGGTCTTAGGCTTCATTATATCACTAGGGATCTAATACTAAGTCGAAAAGCTTTGGTATGGAAATATCCTGCTCTGCTAACTGATTGCGTCTTCCACAAAGATATAGATGACACCCGAGAAAGCACAGAAAGCTATTATTAAAGCGAAAATATCTCCGATCATAGGCTTCAGTGTTTCTTTTTCCAAGATAAGAAACCAGCACCGACAGCGGCCATTCCTAGAATTAATCCGACAAGAGGAGCACCATCAGGAGGAATGCTTAATAGATAGGAAATATAGATTGAAATTCCCATCCATCCACTTATTAGGAGAACAATAGTGATAAAGTATCCAATCACTTGTAGGATTTTCATAATCATAACCGATGCAACCCCCATCCCTCCGGCACCTTCGGGCTCTCCCTGCCCTCCGTCACCGCCCGCCGCCTCGCCTGGAAGAAGCGATAGTTGTCCTCCGGCTGCCTGACCTTCGGCTTCGCCTTCCCCG
>Ga0208245_1001807_pt1 | contig 11988 bp, 11 predicted proteins | sample RifOxyC1_FD_184035 | JGI IMG/M metagenome (GOLD analysis project Ga0208245, IMG submission 184035) | Soil microbial communities from Rifle, Colorado - Rifle Oxygen_injection C1 (SPAdes) | ecosystem: Environmental > Terrestrial > Deep subsurface > Rock core/Sediment | place: Rifle, Colorado... | reverse complement strand
CCTGCCGCTGGAAGCCGCTCCGAAGAGCGAAAATCCCTCCAGTCCGCCGCCGAACCCAATTCTACCTTCGTCCGAAAGCGCATGGAAAGAAATTCCTCCCAGGGCTTTGGCGATCGGTCTGGAATTCGTGGTGTCCGCCAAGCCGGAATAGTAGCCGCTTGCCGGAAACATCGGGAATACGATATCCGCCCCAAGGTACGCCTGATATTCATCGCCCCCCAATCGGGCGGGATCGAACACGGAACGAGGACTATCGGCAAGCTGCCACCGGAGGCCCCCACCGATGAGCCTGAAAAATTCGTTCACCGACGAGGAAGTCGTATCCAGATGGGAAGCTAAAGAGGCCTGAATACCTATCGCTTGGTTCGATGCGACCTGGAGCTGTGAGGACGCCGAGAAGGCGTTGCTCGCATTCGTGATTATGCCGTATTCTGTGATTTCTTTGGAAATCGTCCGGAAAACGTACGCGAGATCATTGCGGGTCGGTCCGACGGCGATTGCGCTTTTCGCCGCTGCGGTTATCCAAGGATATGTGAATTGATCCGTTGTTAACGGGACCTGCATATCCAACGATAGATCGACGCCGATATCTCCAGGGGCGTCGTAGAAGGAACCGCCAAGACCTACAGCCGCAACCGCCATGAGTCCTGAGGATTCGTCGTAAATGTTTTGAGCTCTTTCAGTCGAATATATCCCGAGGGAAAGGGGCCGCTGCTCGAAGACTGGATTGAATGAAGTGCGATCAAGATTACCGCGCGCTGATTCCGAGTTTTTCAAGGGCTTTTCCGCGACGGCAAGGTCCTCTAGCGTTCTTGGATGGGCCTTGGTAAAAGGATCGCCCAATCGATACAATCGATATCCACCGTTCTCGTACTTGGAGTAGTACAAGGTATCCCTTGTCTGGTATTTTGTTATTGTCGGGAATCGGGCTCCGGCGGACGCGCCGGTGATCTGATACCATATCCACGCGTTATCGCCGAGATCGCACCAGTAAATTTGCGGACTTCCGTCAATCGCGCTACTGAAGACGATCCGGTTTTCTCCCGCATAACACGCGTCGGACGCATCCGCACCATTCCAGAGAAAGCGTATTTCGCCTCCCGCCAAGATCGCAGCTTGCCGCTTCGCGCCTGCTGTCCCCAGAGTCAGGACCGCCGTATCTTTGGAAACGGCCGAAATGGAATACACCGCGGCATTCGTTTCCGCCAAGGTTCGTTCGGTCCCGTCGTTGCTCCTTGAGATTATCTTCGTAAATCCTGCTGAGTATTTGGCGTATACTAAATTTCCCCCTACGGCGTCGAACGCGAGACTCCTGGCGCCGCTTGTCAGGCGCAGCGGATTTTGTTTTTTTTCGGCTCGGTAAAGATCATAGATCTCTACGCCGCTCATGTAATCGTAGGTCCGCTTGGAGAACCACAGCTCCCCGGTCTCCCGGTCAGCTTTGGCAGCCATTCCGGTATCGCCGGCGACTCGGGTGAAATGGCCGTCGCTCTTTTTTTTGAATATGCTAAATCGCCCGTAATCGTTGCCCCACGTGGCCGCAATGAAATCATCATCCCCAGCGCAGGCGGTCTCAAAGACAAAGGGGCTTTCTTTATCAAAAAGACGTTCTCCCGCGGGCCAGTCCTCCACCGCGGAGCTCCGTGAGAGCAAGTTCGTTTTCCATTTTCCGTACAGCGCTTCTATCGATTCCCCATACCGTTCTCTGAACGCGGATGTGAAACCCGTTTCTTTTATGGTAGCGCAGAGTCCTTTTAGCGGGATGTCGCGCCGTTTATCAAGAATGAATCGCAGCAATGAGTAGCCTTGGTTGTAGACAAGTTCCATATCCAGCGCGGTACCCTCAAAACGCGCCATCTCTTGAAGACTGAGAAGCTTCCCGCTCCGGGCGGCGTCAAGCAAAACCATTTCCCTGGTAGCGTCCCTGTAATCGGCCTCTACCCGTTCGGAACCGAGTTGAGCGAGCCCTTCAAGGAACCACATAGGGAGACTCATATCCCCCCATTGAACAGCGGCGGATAAATTTCCGTAACCGCCCCATGTCGATATCCGAAGTGGCGAGCGAAGCACCGCCAAGGTATAGGCATGCGAGAGCTCATGCGTGAGCGCGGTTCGCAGCCAGTCGGATTCGCCCCGCAACAGGTTCTGTGATTTCCTGCAATCTACGTGAACCAAATACGTAAATACTGATGAATAACCGTTGGGATCATCGCTCGTGTCGGAGAGAACTATGGAAATCTTTTGGTCCTGTGGAAAATCTCCGAAATAGGATAAAAGCGTTTCTCTTGTTTCCTCCGCGATCCTCAAAGCTTCCGACGCGAAAACCTCGGAATGTTGATCGTATGAAATAATGAAATTGGCGCTTCGCGCATGTTCCCAGCTTGATGATTGAAAAGGAAACGTATTGGCCGAGATGAGGAAGAGAAGCGACGATAAAAAACATTTAGGAAAAAAAGAATTAATGCAATGATCATGATTTGTGAACTTTCTATTCTTCATGTTTTTTTCTCACATGTCTAATTGGACTAGAATTGAAACACCATAACACTCAAACCTCGATATGGCAAGTTACTTCTGGTGGAACTGCGATCCCGGCATGAGCCAGGGTGTTCGGCTGTCGAGAGCAGAATTTGCCCTTGACGACGGTGAATTTGTAGCACGCTGGTCCTCAACCAGTTTCCGCAACCACAGCAACGCCGAGCTGGATCGATTTTGGGGGCAAAGTGCGGCACATGTCCTTCCGAGCATTGAGTTTGCACTGGAAGGTCCACGATGCTCGAGCAGACTCGACTGATAGTTGGGGCGCTCACGTGTCGATAATGGTCAGGTGAAGTTGTGGTGACGGGGCCTCTTGAATCGGCGGTCCCCGAACTTACGGTGCTCCAGATTGGGTTTGGCACGCCCATTTGATCATCGCCTCGAGCTTGACCGGGTTTTCGATCACCCCGACCACGACCAACGTTCCCCTACACATGGGGCAGAAAAAAGGATCGACATTGTAGACCTTCTTGAGCAAGCGCGTTCAATTCTTATTGCGCAAGCGGACCAAGAATCGGGGACCTCCGGGATTTCGGAGCCCTTGAAGGTCTCGACCTTGCCCCCCAAAGAGCCATTTGCCTGGGCCTACCAGGTGACCAAGTCAGCGGCGAAATCGTAGCTGATACGTTGTCCACTGACTGCACCACGTACGGCGTATTGTCCGAGCACCTCGCGCGTTGACTTGTCCAGTATGCGCGTCCCCGCTCTTGTCGCTGAATCCTGTATGGACCAGGAGCGGATCATGGTGGCCCGATCCTGCTCGAGGTGTTTGTATTTTAAAAATAGGGTCAGAATGGACTCCTGCCAAAACTTAAGCAGCTCGGCATCACAACCCAAGGGAAGGTAGCCGAACCTTCCCCATTCGTCGACGCTGCCTTCAATGAACAAAACATGCCGTGGGGGGTGAACCCGGGCAAACTCCCCGAACGACAGATATCACGCGTCGCCCCCGCATAAAAGCACCCGCTAAGCAGCCAAGTTGAAAAAGCCCGGTAGCAGTTTGAAAATATGTTACGCCTCGTCTTTCAAGTTTTCGAACGCGAGCGAACGGGTTCGCCGCACCTGGTCGCGGATATGAACGCGGATCCGATCGATCACCGGATGGTTTCCGAAGGATACGCTGAATTCCCTCGTAAGCGAGTGCAGGTTGTTCGACAGCTTGGCCGTCATTTCCTCAAGCAGCGAAAACACGACGCGTGGCCGTATGCCGGCATTTTCCGCAAGCGTTTCCCAATCCCGTTTCCGTACCTGTCCGGGATCATGCTCCTTTCCGACCGCCATCGCGAGATCGCGCGAAATGCCCTCGTAAATGCCCGTGCAGACGAGGTCGTAAAACGGCGCGAGTCTGCATTGCCTTCCCTCGTACAGCAAGGACAAATTCTTCGCGTGGCCGTCGGCGTTTCCAAAGACCACATTCGCGATGTGCCATCGAATAAGATTCATCGAGTCGATTGCCGGCAGGCTGCCGGCGCGCCGAACCAGATCGAGGCACTGGTTGAAGCTCGGGCCTCCTTCGCTCTCGTACTTGCTGTTCGCAGGTAAACCGAGGGCTTGGCAGAAATCCTCTTGATGGAGGCGTTCTACTATACGTTCCTGTGTCCTTTTGCGGTCATAGCGTTCTATGAGCGAATAGCCTTGGAACGGACGAACCTCCACGGCGGGGAGACCCAGCTTCCTCGCGAGAAAAGAGACGTACGCTTCATTCCAGCCGGTCCCCTTGAAACGAAGGCTATCGAACTTGAGAATGTGCGAACTGGCCGCGGCCCCTTCCGGAAGGTAGAGTTTTCCGTTTTCGAAGAGAATCGGCCACTTATCCTGGCCGCCCGCGAGCGAAAAACGTACTCGGCGGTCGGGTATGAGACGTTTCGAAGCTGTTTTTGTCGCCACCGCCGTTGAAAGTTCCTCCTCCGTGACTTGTCGGTACGAGCCTTCTGAAACGGGCGCGGTTCCTTCCTCGAAAAGGCTCAAAGCTCCGGCGCACTCGCCTCCGATCTTCCGAAGGAGTCCGAAATCGTTCGAAAGCGAAATGCCGTAGAAGCGGCATAGAGTTTCGCGTACATCGGCTTCCGGTAAGAGGTTCGCGAAAAAGGCATGATCCTTGACACCCCGCTTGTACGATCCATCAAGAGGAATGCTCCGGGAGATGGGGAAGGCGGAGGGAGTGTCAATCCAACCGGGCGAATAGTCGAAGATCATCCGCCCCGTCTCGTCGAGTCGAAGGGTACCGATGAGAACTTCTTTATAAAATACCGCCAACGCGTTTTCATTGTTCATGAGCAGTCAGCTCCTCATGACGCGCGGCAAGTCTCATATCCAAGCCGAGAGCCGCGAGAATCGCCAGAACCTTTCCGAACTCGACTGATGCTTTCCCATTTTCCAGATCGGAGAGAAAGCGGCAGCTGACGCCCGCGAGATCGGCAAGATCCTGCTGCCTGATGCCCTGCCGCTTGCGGACGGCTTTGATGATTCTCCCCGCATCGGAAACAGTCCGTACCTCTTCCATAGCAGTCCCCTCATATGATTGATCGCGCATATCGTAGCACAAAGTCATCCTTGTGTCTATTATATGCGCGATCGCTCGTATTATGAAAGATCGGTATAAACAACAACTGAATATGATCGATCGCGCATAATAGAGGCAAAAATTCGCCGACAACAACCCATCTTTTGCCGTGAATACGTGGGGGAGCGAGTTGCCTCCCTTCGTGGTCGCCACCGAGAACGACGCGCTGAACGGAGTGGCCATGCTCTTTGGTCACCGCGCGGACTCAATCAAGCGGAACGAGATCGCCCTTGATCGACTCAAGGAATGAAGAATCGGTCGACGACGCTTCGATCAGGTCAACCCGGAATGGAAGATCCGATTCGCACGCGGGGTTCGTACCCCGCAACTTGCTACGAGCCGGAACAGAAAGGATCCAAGAAGTTGCGGTATCCGATGAATGCCGGGGTACGAATCCCGCATACAATCTATACCTTACAGAACCAACATACCTCGCAGCTTGCTGCGAGGTATGTTGATTCGCTGAAATCATCCTTCAACATTCCGAGAATCGTTGGATCGAGCGGTAGATGCGATTCGAGCAGCAGATCGAGATCGCTGAATCGCTTCGCTTTTCCGACGGCCCTCGAACCGAACACCGATCGGGGCACGCCGGGGACGCGCTTGTCGAGGATTGTCGTTATCGTCTTGCGCTCAAGCGGGCTCAACGCTATCAACGCAACCGCGCCTCCAAGCGCACGAACAGGGCGCGGGCTTCCGATGCGAAATCGAGCGCCGCCCGATAAACTTCCGCCGCCTTGGACTCGTCGTAGGTATGAGAACTGATGTTTCGCTCTTCGCGGAATCCGAGCCAAGCAGAAGGATCGTCGAGAAACCCTTTCTCGGCGCCTAAGCGAATCAAATCCCGGAAAGAGAGGAAATCAATTTCATCGGGAGAGGCTGAGATAGTCTCCAAGACGCGCTTGAGGCTTTTCCAAGCCAATTCGTAGGTATCCTCGAAAAGTTGAATGGCGCCGTCGCGCAGTTCTTCATCGTCTGGAGCGGCTTCAGCGCGAGCAAGGCCTCGATCAAGGCTATCTATCGCTTTACGGAAGCTCGTGAGGTCGACCAACATGGTTCGAGTGCAGGGGGACGGAAACATGACGTTAAGAGAAGCAACTTTCGCATCACCGCCCTACATCTCCGATGGGATTGTTACCGAAATGCCGGGAAAACCCGAAAAATCATCCGGGCTATTGGTAACAATGCGGCATATGCCGAAGTGCCGCATCATCCGGGCTATCTGCCTTTGAAGAAGGTGTATTCCACTACCTCATCCATTCTTATTTCCCAAAATGTCGCCTGTATCGCTTTTTGTTCTTTTCTTTCTGTAATACCTTCTTGATACCAATCCAAATCAAATATCCGTTCCCAATTATTCGCGCTATCCGGGCTTTCTTCTTCCCCAAGATGACCGGGAATATTCCATTGATTTAGCACATAATGCCATAGGTTGAAATCAGACAATACAACCCGATCGATGGGGAGTTCCAATTTCAACCGGACCGCTCTCATTCCCTTTTCGACATATCCCGCTTGACGTAGGTCTGGCTTTTTCTTCTTTTCGTTTTCAAATTGATACCACCCCCACAAAGGGACTCTGCAATCCGAGGGAGCCGGTACTCGTTGTCGCAGTTGTTCACTCATCCATTGATAAGCGGCAAGAAAATGTTCATAAGAGAATTTGATTTCCGCACGGAGTATTTGATTGGCTCGCAAATGCGCGAACGCCTCTTCCGATTGAATTGACCAGATGGTTACCGTGTCCTTCACTTTTATTGTCGAAGGAACCCGACAGTCACCCCGAGTGAAAAATGGTCTCGAGCGTCTTTTCATATTCACCTACAATTTTAGTCAAGCTGGACAAGCGCACCAGCGAAACCGCCCCGGCTACCGGAACGCCTTCGGGATGGAAGGGGCGGGTGCGGACTACCGGGGCTGCGAGGTGCTCGGACTACTTTATGGTAGAAAGTAGGCGATAACAAGAAAGACTTGCGGGGGGAAGAGAAGGGGGATCCCTTCTCTCCCCGCCCGCGCCCCCTCACTCATCCCCGCGGGGAGTTCATGCAATCGGAAACGCGCCTGAGCGGGGCCATAGGGGCATGGGAACCTTCATTCCGCACAAGAAAGGCACGGTCCAATTCAATGTCCGCGGATCGCGTACCCGGTACCAAGGCCATGCGAATTCTCCCCAGGTCATAATCGATTGTCTGGAACAGTTGCCCGCTTGCGCCGACCGGGCAAGAGGGGGGCGGTCCAGGTTACCGTAAGCTTATACGGCTCATTGTCAGAGCTTTGTCGTTATGGTATACCGAATTATCAATAAACCATGTGTTGACTAATCAAGCAGACTGGATTTAGGCTAGTTGCATACCGGCGTTGCCGGAAAGTTGGGTAGGAGTAGTCGATTGGTGGGCTGAATCTGCTGAAGTTCGGGGCAAAACCAGAATTTCGGCGAAAACTCCCCAAAATCCCGAAATGATCGTTCCTGCCAATTCTCGCCGCGTAGGTCGGCGTCGACCAAAAATCGAGGCGCTGGTTCCGAAGGATTAAAAGCGGGTGTTTTGGAAGCTTTTCGAGAACCGCAAGGAGCGGTGGATAACCGATTTTTTCCGGAAGGAAGACTTCGACATCGAACCGGACGCGGTCTCGTCGATTCTCGATCTCGCGGAAAACAATACCGACGCCCCAGGGACCGCCTGCTCGCGCTATTCCCTGTTTTACACCGCCGGACACCGGATGACGGAAAAGGACACCTTCGGCATGCTCGCGCATAACCGCGAGGAAAGCCCGTTTACTCTGTTTGACAGCCTCGCGCGCGCGGAATATGACTGACGCGCGCGATGCCGGGAGCCGCGCATGACCCACGCGTTCCTCGCGCTCAACTTCGCCGCGTTCGCCTCGAGCGCGGGGGCCTTATCGATCCTGCTCGTGGTTTTCCGTCAGAGACCGGGGCGCGTCGTCACGCTCGTGACCCGCGTCTTGACGTGCCTCACGTTCATCGCCGCGTGCAACGGAATCGACTTTTACCTTCGCGCGTTCGTCGGCCTCGACGACCACCGCCTCACGTTCATCACGATGAATCTTCTTTCGATCGCCACGCTTGCCGCGCTCGCCATCATGTTCGAGATCGTCGGCGAAGTCACGGGGCTTTCGTATCCGCGATTCCTTCGGTTGCTGTTTGGCGCCCAGTCGCTAGTCGTGTACGTCGCTTGCATGACGGTCGCCCTTTTCGGCGGCCCGCCGGACATCGACGCCGGCGCGGGATATCGGCTTTCCGCGCTCGACGGGGTGCTGTGCATGTTCGTCGCCGGGTCGATAGCGCTTGCGCGGCGTGCGCGTCTTCCCGCCAAGGATCGGCGATACGCCACGGCGTGCGTCGTCGTCACCTTTGCGTGGCTCATCGTCGACACGGGAAACGAGCTGTTCCTGTGGACGGCCCTTTTCGGCGTACCCCAACTGGCCATGTCCCCGTTCTTCCTTATCATTCTCAGCGGGTTCGTCATCGCCCGATCAGCTACGCTTCTCGCCGCTTCGCCGGACGGGAACGTCGTCCTCCCATCCCCGGGTCCCGCGCTGTCGCCGTCGTCCGATACGCGCCGCTGGGAACTCTCCGAACGCGAACGCGAAGTACTCGAGTTTCTCGCGGCCGGACTCGAGAACGCCGCTATTTCCGAGCGGCTGTTCATCTCGACCCATACCGTGAAAAACCATGTCTCGAACATATACCGCAAGTCCGGCGCGCGGAACCGGCTCGAGCTCATACGGATGCTATCCGATACTCCTTCGGCGCCGCTTGATCGGGACCGGGACTGACGGCCTAGCCCGCGGGTCCCGTCGCGATTCCGCGCAGAACGGTATCGCCGGTCGATGGATTCCCAGCCCGTGCCGTGAGATCATGCGAACCGCCGCGCGCCACCACGGCGCGGTACGGAGGTTAGCTAATGGAAACCATGGAGAACGCCAACGAGCGCGCGAAAGCCCGCGCAAAAAACGCGGGGAGTCGCCAGCCCCATATCGATGACGTACGATCCCTCGTCATTTTCCTCGTCGTACTGATACACGCGAGCGTGACGTACAGCGGGCTTGGCGGCTGGTATATCGTCGAGAACAAACCGGATTCCATCGATATGGCGACGAAGGCCCTGTGCGGTTTTTTCAATTCCTTTAACCAGGCCTGGTTTATGGGAATCATGTTTTTCTTCGGCGGGTACTTCGCGTTCGAGGCGCTCAGCCGCAAAGGCCCCGGCTCGTTCCTGCGCGATCGGCTGCTCAGGCTCGGGATTCCGCTCGCGGCGTATATGCTCGCCTTTCAGCCGCTCATCGTATATTACGTCGCCTATCCCCAAGAGCTGCGGCCGATGGGGAGCTTATTCTCCCTGTATTTCGGGCGCTATCTCGCGACGGGCATGTTCCTCGACGGATCGGGGCCGCTGTGGTTCGCCGAAGCCCTGCTCGCGTTTTGCGCGATTCTCGCCCTTGCAGCTCGGCAGATTCCCCGATTGGGCAAACCCGCGAGCGGCGGCGCGAAGGTCCCGTCTACGGCGAAGCTGTTGTCGGTCGCGCTTTTCACGGCCGCGTTCGCATTTGCGCTACGCCTGTTTTGGCCGATCGGCACGGATTGGATGAACCTTCAATTCTGCTTTTTCGCGTCGTACATCGTCTTGTTCGTCCTCGGCGTCCTCGGCGCGCGCGGCGGCTGGTTCCTGGAGCTGACGAGCGGCGCGCGGAGCCGCTGGCTTATCGCGGTGTTCGCGATCGGCGTTCCGGCCTGGGCGTGCATCATGCTGTTCGGCGGTATCCTGACGGTGTCTCTCGACAGCATGAACGGCGGGCTTACCTGGCAAAGCGCGGCGTACGCGCTCTGGGAATCCTTCACGGCGATCGGCATGTGCGTCGGCCTTACCGCGGCGTTCGCCAACCGCGCTGGCGCGAAAAGGCGCGCGACGCTTGCCGAAATCGATATTCCAAGCCCCGGCGCCCTTTCCCGATTCCTTTCAAGGAATTCATTCAGCGTATACGTGTTTCACCCAGCGGTCCTGATCGCGATCACGAAGCTCGCGCGCGGATGGGCGCTTCCCACGCTCGCGAAAGCGCTCATAGTCGGTCTTGCCGCGTACGCGATCACGATAGCGCTCGCCGAGCTCGTCGTCAGGCGCGTTCCCGGCGTGCGGAAGTATTTTTAGAAGACTGCGCGATTTTTGTTTTTCCCCGAAGCGGTCGGTCGGAAACTCACCGGCCGATTTGACGGTTGAGGGAAATCCCTTCGACGGCGGCCCGTCCGCGGAAATAGGATTCCGCCTCGACGCGGCGGCCGGTGCGTTTACCTCTCGCCCGATGATGAGCGCTTGGCCGACGTCCCCGCGCTACGCGACAGGCAGGAAAGTCGATCGGTGAACTGAATCTGCTGAAGTTCAGGGCAAAACCGGAATTTCGGCGAAAACTATCCAAAATCCTGAAAGGATCGTTCTTGCCAACACGTACCAGATCGTCAACGAGAAATTGCTGAAACTCAAGAACGTCGACGCTTGGGAAATACGGCATTAACGCCATAGCGGTTATGGAATCGCTTACCCGGACTTAGCTGCCGGCTAAGCGCATCCATGCCCGCGCTCTATGCGCGCACTATGCGCGCTCTGTCGCCGAATGATACAGCATGATCAGCGCCGCGGACAGGATCAGCCCTCCTATCATGTCAGTTAACCAGTGCACGCCCGATACCAGCCGGCCTATGACGGTGACGGCGATGATGATGACCGAGAACAGATCCATCGCCCTAATCAGATGCTTGCTCCGCAGCCGGTGATGGGACTGCATGATCGCGGTCGCCATGACGCAGACGACGATCATGACGTGGCTGGAAGGGTACGACGCCTCCAGGCTTCCGTCCAGAAGGACGGGCCTATAATTGACGACGAGCTTCTCGAACAGCGCGTAACTGCCGATGACCGCCAGGTAGAACGCCCCCAGCAGCAGGATGTCCAGATCGACGCGCCCTATACTACCGCGCTGTATAAGCTGGCATAGTCCCAGCGCCGCGAAGCTGCCTGCGAACAGGATTGCGACAAGCCCGAGCCAGTCGGTAATTGCGTACCAGGTCAGGTCGACGCCGAGGCGCTCGGATACCATCCGGTTTATCGTAGCGAATCCCACGCTCGATCCTTCGGGACCGACAGGCCGTACGTCCACGTTCCGTACCGATAGGGTAAATACGATGAATACCAGGAATAGGCATGCCGTACAAAAAAAATTAAGCCGGATACTCTTGCGCATCTCGCTCTCCTTCCCGCGCCTAAAACCTGATGGAGACGAGCACGCCCGTCGGTGCGGCCTGAACGGACAGTCCGTTTCCATCTTCGGAGCCGAGCGTATGGAGCCACGGGACCAGGAAACCGACAGCGCTTCCTATCGCCGCGCCGGCTAGCACGTCGGTCAGGAAATGGCTTCCGCCGGCGATACGGCAGGCCGCCGTACCCACGGCGAGGGCGTAGGACGACGCGATCACCGGCAGCTTCATGGCGGAGTCGGGGAAATACCCGCAGAAGACGTAGCTCGCGAACGTGGCCCCCGCGAAGGCGAGGGTCGTGTGGCCCGACGGGAACGAGTCGTTCCAGTCGCCTACGTCGACGTCGTCCTGGGGATAGCCGTCGAAGTATACGTAGGGCCGCGGCCTGTTCACGCAGAGCTTCCCGAGCTCCTTGAGGCCGTAGGCCATGAGCACGGTCTCGGCGTACATGGCGCCGATGGTCATCCGCTCCTCGCCGGGCGCCATGATCAGGACCGCCGGAATAAGGATAGAGGCGACGGACAGGCCCGTACCGGCGCGCTCGAGTACCCCGGAATATGGATTCATCAGCAGCCGGTCGAACCCGTTGACGCCCGACGCGTCGAGAACGGTCCCGCCGAAA
>Ga0208245_1001803_pt1 | contig 11995 bp, 23 predicted proteins | sample RifOxyC1_FD_184035 | JGI IMG/M metagenome (GOLD analysis project Ga0208245, IMG submission 184035) | Soil microbial communities from Rifle, Colorado - Rifle Oxygen_injection C1 (SPAdes) | ecosystem: Environmental > Terrestrial > Deep subsurface > Rock core/Sediment | place: Rifle, Colorado... | reverse complement strand
CCTTTCGCAACCATCGGGGCCTATGGTCGGACTTACCCGATACACTCAGCCCCTCCAGGTCGCTGCGCCCCACACATGAGGTGAGTGCGCTATATACTCAATGCTGCGGCTCTACGCTATCCCATCCACCATCTAACCAGTCTGCTGGTTCAGTGGGTACCACCGGCGCGTCTACTTGCTTACCCTGCGTTATATCCTTGTACGCTACCATGTGCCGCTCACGGTACACACGATCATAGTGCCTGTACCACTGACTACCGTACTGCTCTTTTAACTCTGCCATTAGCTGGCTGTCGTACTGTGAGGGCATATTCTTATTTCACCGCTACAGGTTAAATAAACCTGTTAATCAAATTCTTATTTCACCGTTTTCAGCAATTCATCTTCACCGCTACAGGTGAAATGCTTTAGTGTCTTACGTCTCTTTTATATTAGTGTCTTGTCCAGCCGTGATTCTGTAAGTGAAGTATGCGTATTTCTTTGACTGCCCTGTCTTGCTAATAAGTTGATATTTCTCAAGTTCTTTAACATATTGACTTACATGAGCTCTCGTTATATTTGTGAAGTCGATTATCTGATTAGTATAGATATATCCCTTCCTGTTATATGAGCGGCGCAAAAGAAGTAGAAAAAGAAGTAGGGCGTTGCCTGATAATAAAGTGAATACACCGCCGTCAAAGATCTTGTTCTGTATTAAAAAAAATGGTTCTGTATGTATTTCTGGTACCTTTGCAATATCAAATTGCTTTGGTGCCGGAAATGGTATAATTTCCGTTGGCATGAGCCTCCTGATTAGGCTTCCGTAGTCAGACGCTGGTGATCAGGGCACCAAACGCCTGACTACGGACTATTGCGTGCAGACGAACCGTCGCTCATCTGCGATATGACACTAATATGACACTAAAAAAAGCATTCCGATCCTATATGATCGGCACTAATTTGTTCTTTTTGTTCTTGTGGTGAGGGGCACACATTGTGGGATCCCCCCTCCATAAAAACAAAAACCCTACCGTTTCCGGCGGGGCGTAAAATATGAAAACAATTTTTTCTTCTTTCTTTCGTCGCAAAGAAAAACAGACTTTAGTGCTTCCCTACATTGATCTATCATTTGCTCCGTAACAATTGTATTCGCGTTCAATCAATTCTCCGTCGATAAAATAAAAAAGCACCAGCCATGTGAAAAAATCACTTGGTCGGTGCTTTGATAATCTCCACACCGCCCGTAATGCAAAAAATCGCATTGAGAGGTGCTTTGATAACTTGTCTATGGGCGCGATGAATTGCGAATGTTTTTTGCTACATTATAAGTATAACCTTTTTTTCAGAAAACCGCAATAGTTATTTATATTGCAAATTTAATCTCCACCGCATACTATCATTTTCCCACTTTTCCGTCAATGAAAATAGCATAATTTATTTTCTCCGTCGTAGGAATGATATTTTCCGACGATGAAAATAGTTGAAAATAACTGTTGACAACGTATTGTCGTTATGGTATCATATGAGTGTAGAGATCAGACACACCCCGACCGGTGGCCACTCGCTCACCGGCGGCAATCGCGGAGCCTGACCGCACCACAGGCATCACCGGAGCCATCCGGTAGGTAGGAGCAAAAAAATGAAATTAACAGTTAGGCTCACAAATGGACAAATTATTAAAAACGTAAATGTTAAAAAATTTGAGCACGAAATCGGGGATTTGATTAACATAGTGCGGGTAGAGAGGCACAGCATTCGTGGTGAGAAAATTAACCATAAATTCTGGGAATCAGAAAATGACGAAATATCAAACCAAACACGCGGAGCCGGTGGGAACGATTATTTCATCGAGACGAGTTTTAGGTCTGGGAAAATAATTGAAATAATTTAACAACCGCACAATGAGACGGAACTAAATTAAACAGGAGGCACACAATGGACGCACGCTACTATGATCCAAATTTGATATGGACACTCGCCCGCGCCGCCTGTGAGGCAGACATTAAAGCGCAGGGGCATCACGCCGCGACGATGACAACTCGCGATCCGCGCATACACATCTATGCGGACGGGATAGAGGGTGCATTTTTGGTGATACGGGGAAAACTCTATCACGATGCGGACACGACGGACAACGGCTGGTGCAATACCACGGAGACACTGGCCGATCACGCCGACGGTCTGCGAGAGGTGTCGATGCGGTATGGACAGCTCAACCGCGCGTTTACCTCATACGCGGATTTTATAGCGTGGATTAAAAAATGAAATTCAAACAGGGAAAAAATGGGCGGTTAATTATCAGGTTGCAGCGGGTTTTGGAGTTATACCGTGTGGCGCTGGGTGGGGTGGATTTAGGCAAATTCGCTGCTTCGCGCGGGGTGAATATCCGCACGGTACAGCGAGACATTAAACTGCTAGGTGACGCGGGGTACCCGATAAAACCGGACGGGAAGGGAAAATACAAAACGAAATAAACTGAACCCCGCTTAACGGCGGGGTTTTTGCTTGCCAACACTTTGCCAACATGAGCTGTTAAAATGGCTACATTTGGCCATAACTGGCGATAAGTGTGTAATGTGGTTTTATCGTCGATAAAAGAAACAACCCACCGATTATCGTCGATGGGTTGTTTTGTGTACAGTATGCCGGAGGAGGGACTTGAAAACCGACGGTAAATACTATTTGTTGCCAACATTTTGTCAACCAATTTTAATTGAGAGCTTGTTAATGTTCTTTTGATAATAGCTGTCTTTTAGATGTGTGTATACCTGTTGGGTGATTGTTGCCGTGCTATGTCCTACAATTTTACTGATTCCGAAAATGTCCGCGCCACACTCTGCCATGCGTGAAACGAACGTATGCCGGAGAACGTGAAAACATAGACCGTCAATTTTAGTATCTTTACGGAATTTTGTGAACATTGATGCCAAAACCGTTTCTTTTAATCGCTCACCACTCTCATAAGACACTACATATTCAGCACCGCGCGCACGCTTTTGGGCCTGTTTTAGGTGTTTAGCCAGGGCAGGGTGTATTGGTACGTTTCGGTTACTGGTCTTGTTTTTGGGCATCCAATCACCACATGGACGAATCCTCAACACACCATCACCAACATTCGCCCATGTTAAATTGCACGCTTCCCCTGCCCTTAATCCGGCGTACAGCCCAAGCATACAAGCGGTGGTAAATGGTTCATTAATCGTTTCAAATAGCGCTTTGATCTGCACACCTGTCAGCACCAATTCGCGGTTGACTTTTGACACCTCATAAAATCCTACGTTTATCGGTTTGTCAGTATACGTTTTTTTAAGCGCAAATTTTCCCATATTTTTTAGGGTTCCCAATTCACGGTTTATAGAGCTGTCTTTCACTCCCTCCGTTCGGCGTTTCGCTTTGTACTCCGACACAACAAAATCATTAAACTGATCGACGATCACGATTTTTGGAAATAATCGTATAAATGTGGCAATAGTCCTTTTGTCGCGGTCGACGCTTGACGGTCTTTTCTCGCCCATCGAAACAACTCTTATATACTCGTCGCAAAAATCCTTGAACTTGATATTTTTCAGCGTCAATCCAGCTTTCCCACGATACTGATTCGTCTCAAAATCTCGTTTATATTGTTTCGCTTCCTGCTCCGACAATGGCCCTATCGCGCGTGATCTCTGTTTCCCATTTTCGCGCCAGTACAGATGATAGATACCATTACGGTTTACGAGAGAGGCCATTACCGATCAACTCCATAGAGTATGTTTCCATACGTCGATTTATCGGGGCTTGACGACAGGCTTTTCTTATAGGCGATTGCTGCTGACGTTGTATTGAATGTGCGAACATAAATCTCATAAGTAAATCTACTTCCGTCTGGGGACGATAGGGCATACGTTGGCATTACCGTTTCCCATGTTGTAAGCAGTTTAATCGCATTGCTGTTTTCTATCGCGTAAACGTGAGATTCGGAATACTCCACCGTCCACGGTAGTTTTGCTTTTACCGCCGATGTGTAGTCGGTGCTGTTGCAACGGTAAACCTCAACAACATCTTTTGACAAGTCTATCGGGGTACTAAAAATAATCTTATGCGGATTTGCCGTCGTAACCCCAGCATATCTTTTTGAACGCAATAGCCCATCATCTCCACCGTCCCCCTTGTCTCCGTCGTCGCCTTTATCGCCCTTGAACCAATCACACCCCGACAATAGCAACGCAAAAAAGACCACCCATAAAACTTTACGCATTACACGCCCCCTATTGTTTTTTAGCCAACCTTTTTTTTAATTCAACGATCTGTCTTTGCTGATCTATCACAACCCCGACTAATTCGTTTTCATTTTCTTCTACGTCGAAAAACCATGTAATTTTTTTTCCTGTATGTTTTGCGATTACACACAACGTGTCTATTTGATTTATATGACCAATCTCTAAATGAGCAAGTGCCGACATTGACATACCAATATCGTCGGCGAATTGCTTTTGATTGCGCTTTTTTTCTTTCCGTGCCAATGCGATCTTTTCACCAATGCGTTTTCGCAACACTACGGAATTGACGACTAACGCATCTTTCGTCAAGTTCTTTTCCATGTTTTTCCCCGAAACACGATGTAGTTCTTCCGTTGATAAAACGTTACGCACTATACTCATATAACATTTTTCCTAAAAATACTGATGAAAGGTATTGACATTTATGCAATTATTTGACATACTATGCACATAGCAAGCATAGATGATGCAGTTTAGTTGCATAACACAAGCACCTCTCGATCCCTAAAAACTTAACATGCCGCCCCACTCGACCCTGCGACACTTTCTCACGCTACGGGGCGGATCCCATAAACAATAAGGACACCAGCCATGCCTTAATTAAAGCATGGGCAAACTTTCGAACTTTGAGAGGTGCGGACTGTTCGTTGGCATTAGCCACTGGTGTCCCCCATTTTAGCAACTTTAGCTATAAATGGCAATCTCTATATATAGATATATACATATTCTAAGCATACCAATAGTTTAGCAGGTGTGCAAGTTTTCAGTAAGTGATGCAGGTATCAAAAGACTGACTAAATTCCACTAAAAGGCGGTGAAAAAAATGGCAGTAATTACGAACAAACAGATGTGTGAGATACTGGGATTCAAAAATCTATCAACCCTTTACAGGGTCAAAAAGAAAGACCCTACGTTTCCTAAGCCCATATATCTATTCATGAAAACCATTAAAGATAAATCAGGAAAGGACGTAAACGTGAAGACACGTTCGCCACGTTACCATAGCGAAGACGCACACGCATGGCTCGAATCTCAAAACAGGGGGTAGCATGAACATTGGAAAGGGCTGCGTTTGGGGTTTGATCTACGGTAAGACCAAGTACGCTGGGGCCCGGAAGGAGAAGCGCGTGTATCGCTGGAAAACGCTACTTTTAATCACGGCGGGGATTGTGTTTGTTGCGCTACAGGCGTGTAGTATCGCGGGTTGTGATCGGCAGGTTAAACAAGCGTGTGCGTGGGCCGACAGGGTAGCGAGTGTGTCATGTACCCGATAACCTGCGCATGGTGTGGTTGTGTGATCGGGGAGTGCGAGATCGAGCAATCCCACGGGATGTGTCCGCGGTGCGCGCAGATCGAGAGCGCGGTTTTTGAGGTGCAAGAAAAGTACTCACTCACGCGGGACCAGGCAGACATGGTGCGCGACGTGCTGAAAAAGTCTATCAGCCGAGAGGTCGGCTACCGCCCAGCGTATCGGGCGGGTAATTAAAAGGAGAAGATCATGAAATTATCAGTGCTTTTGAAAATGTTTTCAGCTAAAGTTGAACATTTGGTGATTTGGAGTAAAGAAGAAAGCCTTGAAGCCGTGAAGCGTAACGGCTACGCGCTCCGGTACGTGAAAGATCAGACCGAGGCGGTATGCCTTGAAGCCGTGAAGCGTAACGGCTACGCGCTCCGGTACGTGAAAGATCAGACCGAGGCGGTATGCCTTGAAGCCGTGAAGCGTAACGGCTACGCGCTCCGGTACGTGAAAGATCAGACCGAGGCGGTATGCCTTGAAGCCGTGAAGCGTAACGGCTACGCGCTCCAGTACGTGAAAGATCAGACCGAGGCGGTATGCCTTGAAGCCGTGAAGCGTAACGGCTACGCGCTCCAGTACGTGAAAGATCAGACCGAGGCGGTATGCCTTGAAGCCGTGAAGCAAGACGGCTACGCGCTCCAGTACGTGAACGTAAATGTTTTTGAGATCGACATTGAACTGAAAAAGTAACCAACGGACGATTAAGGAGAAAAAAATGAACTATCGTAGTATCAATGAGACGAGCATTGAACGGGCGGCGCGGCTCACTCAAAGAGATATTGACGAAGCAGCGGACTTTATGAGCCAATTTGAAGACAAGGAAGCATACGAACGATATATGAAGCGGTGCGCGGACGCAGAGGCGCGATATTGGGAAGATCAGGCGCGGAAGCATGGGGTGATAAAATGACATTAACCGACGAACAGATTAAAGAGCGGGTGCGGTATATCGGCGGCACGGATGCCGCCGCAATACTCGGGTTAAGCCGCTGGAAAACGCCGCTTGCTGTGTGGGCTGAAAAGACGGGGCAAATTGAGCCGGAAGATATTAGCGAACGACTGAATGTTAAACTCGGGAATATGCTTGAGGACGCGGTTGCTAAACTGTTCGCGGAAGAAACGGGCAAGAAAGTGCATAGAGCGAATGAAACGATTGCTCACAGGAAACATGATTTTCTTTGTGCAAACATTGACCGCCGCGTTGTTGGTGAAGATGCGATTTTGGAATGCAAGACTGCAAGCGGATGGAAGGCGAAGGAATGGGAAGGTGAGGAAATACCGACGGAATATATTGTACAGGTGATGCACTACCTGATGGTAACAGGTGCGAGCAAGGGGTACATAGCCGTTTTGATTGGCAATGAGAAGTTTGTTTGGAAAGAGATCCCGCGTGACGAGCAGATGATAAAGCAGATGATGGCGCGTGAGGTTGAGTTTTGGGAAAAATATGTTGTGCCTAAAACCATGCCAACGCTAATCAAACACAACGACGACGAAACGCTGTATAAATTGTTTCCAGTACAAACAGAGGAAAAGACGGCGCAATTCGGCGATGAGCAGATGCGCATAGTCGAAAGCATACAGGCAATGACCGCCGACGTGATGGCACTTGAGCGCCAAATTGATAAGGCAAAGAACGAATTAAAGGCGGTTATGCAAGATGCCGCTGTTGCCGCATTTGGCGACAAAAAGGTGGCGACGTGGAAAGAAGTTACATCGAACAAGCTTGACACGAAGGCTTTTAAAGAAGCGCACCCTGACGTATTTGGAAAATTCTCCGTTGAAAGCAAGTCGCGCGTATTTCGTCTGGCGAAATAAAACAAAGCACGGTAAGCCCTCAACCGATATAAAGTCGGGAGGCACGGCATAAAGGTGGATACGATGGCAAGCATGGAACAGGTGAAGAACGCGGTAGAAAAAGGAACGCAGACGCTGGCAGCGGCACCGACACCGACACCGAAGGAAACAAAGGCAAATACGCTGGCTACGCTTTTGGCTGTGCCGAATATCAAAGAGCGGTTTCATCAGATGTTGGGTAAAAAAGCGGCTGGATTTATGTCTTCGGTAATTTCCGTGACCAACCAAAACCAGCTACTGCAAACAGCCGATCCAATGACGATCATCAGCGCGGCGGCAATCGCGGCAAGTCTTGACCTTCCAGTAAACCCGTCCCTGTCATTTGCACACATTGTGCCGTATAAAGATGGTAAGACTGGCAAGTATGTAGCGCAGTTTCAGATGGGATGGCGCGGGTTTGTACAGCTTGCTATGCGATCCGGCAAGTACGAAACAATAAACGTAACGGAAGTGTACGACGGAGAACTGGTAAAGAACAATCGCCACACCGGGCGCATGGAATTTGACGAACTAAAAAAGACCAGCGACAAGATCATCGGTTATGTTGCGTATTTCAAACTGATAAATGGGTTTGAAAAGTACCTGTATATGACGACTGAACAGGTAACGGCACACGGGCAAAAATACTCAAAATCGTTCGGTAGCGATTACGGGCAATGGAAAAAGAACTTCGATTCGATGGCGAAGAAAACCGTTTTAAAAATGTTGCTTTCAAAATTCGGATTACTGTCAATCGAGATGGAACGCGCGGTTGAAACCGATCAGGCGGTGGTTAAGGACATTGACGGTACACCGTCTTATATTGATAACAACAATGTGATTGATGCCGAAACAGACGAAGTGCCGATGAACGAAGCCGATCAGAAGCTGGCAGATAGTTTCGGCAAATAACTGGGCGCAGACCGCCGAACTCGCATTGATCTGAAATGCGACGGCTGGCGCAACCGCCCAGAATACACGACCATCCGGCTGTCCCCACAATATCCCCCATTGTGGTACGGTGTCAGTCACCCGAAACCGGAAAACATTAAAAGGAAAGCATGAGCGAAGTACACGAAATCATATTATCGGTTCTAAGTTTTTCCCCCAAACCAATGTCGTCATTTGAAATGCGACCGCATCCATCGTTAATAAAACTCAATAACGGTGACGGAATCAGTGAAAACGCCCTGTGTACAAGATTCAGTGATGGGGAGCTGAAGGGCAAGATATGGGGCGCACAAAGGCCCGGGAAGCGATACTGGGAATGGTGGGATCGTCCGTGGACACCAGAACACAGGGGAGAGTTATTTTGACCGATGATATACGCGTTTTTCGCTGTACCGCCTGTGGCAAGAAGATGACCCGCAATTTCACGATGAACCCGTGGGATAAGATCAATGTCAATAACGATGGAAGCTATACGAGCATTTGTGGCATGACTGGTAACGTCGAGAAGTGCGAACCGATAAATAAATCACAACCAGCCAGACCCGTTCTTTGAGCATAAACAAACGCACCCAGCGTTGATTCGCTGGCTGGAAATTAAATGAGGACAAAATGACCGAACTAAGACGCAAGCCATCCCGCAAGACCCGTGTACTCAATTTCCCGTGGTTTTCGATTGGGATATGGACGAAGACGCGCAAGAACAGGAAAACCGAACGTGAAATCTTTTTGAGGTGGAAGAGATGAAGAAATCAGAACGCTATTTTTATGAACTAAAACAATACATGATGGCCTTTGGCTTGCCAATCCCGACCTGCGAGTGCAAGTTTGACCCTAAAAGAAAGTGGCGGTTTGATTTTGCCTATATACAAGAGAAAATAGCCATTGAGATTGACGGTGGTGTGTGGATACAGGGAAGACATTCTGGTGGATCTGGCCAGATCAAAGATATGGAAAAGTTTAATCGGGCGGTTATTCTGGGATGGAGAGTATTGCACTATACCCCCCAACAGCTTGCAGATATACCGAACGATGTGAGGGCTTTAATGGTCGGCAATGACAAAATCGGCGGTACGATATGAATGCAGAAGAGTTAATGATTTTTTTCGTCGGAATTGTTGTTTCATTGTTCGCGGGATGGGGTATTTTTAATCTGATCGCGTATTTGGGGGTGTTGCTTGGAAAATAACTGCGATATTGAAGAAAGGGGCGAGAGATGAAAGTGTTAAAAAATATCATAGTACCAACAGGTAACATTCTTATAGTAGAGGGTGAGCGTGGGAAACTTGAACTCGTTTCATTAGGCGATTATGGAAAAGAGAACAACATAAAAGCCGATTTTTTAGGACTTAGGCGAGAGATTCACGGAGTTCCACACACGAAGATGTTGCCATTGTCTGAAAAGTGGGTAATTACAATATCCACACAGTACGGATGCTCTATGGGTTGCTCGATGTGTGATGTTCCAAAAATAGGTAAAGGATTAAATGCTACCGAGGACGATTTAATTAACCAATTGCTTGCCGGAATATCGCTACACCCCGAAGTCAAGCACACTGATAGACTTAACGTCCATTTCGCAAGAATGGGCGAACCTTCTTTTAATCTCGATGTTTTGTATTCAGTCAAGCGCATGAAAGATATATTGACTGCGAAGAATTTTGACTTTCATCCGGTGGTTTCAACAATGATGCCGCGTGGAAATAGGTTTCTCAAACAGTTTATTATTGAATGGCTGTTTATAAAGAATCAGTGTCTAAACGGTGAAGCCGGTCTGCAATTAAGCATAAATACAACCGACGAAATAGAAAGACATTATATGTTCGGTGGAAATGCTCTTACTCTTACGCAAATATCAAAAATGTTCCATGGATATGGAAAGAGCCACAAGGGTAGAAAAATCACACTTAATTTTGCGCTTACCGATAAACCCATTGATTCCAAATTGTTGAGGAAACTTTTCAACCCTGAATTTTTCTTATGCAAGATAACGCCTATTCATTTGACGCAATCCAGTATGTTAAATGGGCTTAATACAAGCAATGGGTATGATAACTACAAGGCATACGCAAAAGTTGAATCAGAATTAAAAAGTGCTGGGTTCGATGTCATTGTATTTGTGCCGAGCAAGGAGGAGGACGCAAGCAGAATCACTTGTGGCAATGCCATATTAAGCGAGGAACCCCAATGACACTAATCGAGAAGATGAAACAATTAAAGAAGGTATGTTCTAAAAGCCAAAAGACTTGTGGATGTGAAATGTGTCCATCGAGATATGATTGCATACAAATACACGGAACACCACCAAGACACTGGAACATCCCCAAACTAACCGCTCTGTTGAGCGAACTGGAGAGAAAATGAGCTATACGAAAGGAAGTTGGGAAGTACACAAGAACAAAAGCGGTATCGCGATATTGAGTCGGTTAGATAGAGGAGGGTTCGAAGTTGTTGTGCAAGAAAGGCAATTGTCACCAGAAGGCATTGCTGTAACACTCAAAGAGAATGACGCCCGCCTAATCGCCGCCGCCCCTGAACTGCTGGATGCGCTGAAATTGTGGCTGAAATTCTGGGACAAAATGCCAATAGGGAAGTTGGAAAAGATTGTTTGCGATATTGGAATATTAAATGATGCGTTTATTGCTACGTCAAATGCAATCGCTAAAGCCGGGGGGGTCAAATGCGAGAAATAAAATTCAGGGCGTGGGACAAGGAAAAGAAAGCAATGGTTTATGACGTTCAGCGCGAGTACGACACTATCGCCGGATTGCATTATGAAGGGACAGATGAAGAGCCATACGAAACATCATTTAATAGCTATCTGAGCGACGATAAATGGGTTGTGATGCAGTACACTGGGCTCAAAGATAAAAATGGATTGACAAATATCTTTGAAGGTGATATAACACTTCCAGACGGAAATATTGGAGGTAACAAGCATGAGAACCAAAGTTTACTCAAGGATGAAGTTAATTTGCTTATTGAAGGAATGGGTACGGAGAAATGGAGAGACACCGAGCAGAAGGCAATGGAACGCGGATGCAGATACTCCGAGTGATATTCCTTATCGGGTAGTATTTGGGTCTTGGGGTAATGCTTTGAAAGTATGTGGGCTTACTCCTAAAGATAGACCACATAAAGGAAGAAAGAATGGTAGTAAAAATAAATATCATAAGAGAGTAATGTGCGATGGGTATATCCATTTATTTATTCCAGAACACAGATGTGCAATGAAAAATGGTTATATTCGTGAACACAGAAAGGTTATGAGTGATTTTTTAGGAAGAGAACTTTTGAAAAATGAAGTTGTCCATCATAAAAATGGCAACAGGTCTGATAATAGAATTGAAAATCTTGAAGTATTAAAAAATGAAAAGCATACTTCAATACACTTTAAAAACAAAAATGTACCAAGGAGAAATTCTACTGCGTGTTCATTTCAAAATTGCAAAAGCGTAACATCAAGTAGATATAAATTATGCCAAAAGCATTACAAGTTGCAATGGCAAAGATTGAGAGATGGATTAATAAACAATATCCACTCCACCCCCGAACTCTTAGAGGTGAAATCATGAACAATGAAACGTGGGAAGATGAGTTTGAAGATGGATGGTATGGTGATTTTGAAATTAGATCACAACATCCACCGTTTGATAGATGGCAGGATATAGAAAAG
>Ga0208245_1001780_pt1 | contig 12105 bp, 10 predicted proteins | sample RifOxyC1_FD_184035 | JGI IMG/M metagenome (GOLD analysis project Ga0208245, IMG submission 184035) | Soil microbial communities from Rifle, Colorado - Rifle Oxygen_injection C1 (SPAdes) | ecosystem: Environmental > Terrestrial > Deep subsurface > Rock core/Sediment | place: Rifle, Colorado... | reverse complement strand
AAGATTTCTTCATCCCAGAAAGCCGAACGGGTAATTTTGATAAAGCAGGGAAAAATATTGGAGCAGGGTTCGCCGGATGAGCTTATACAAATGCAGGGAGAATATGCAAAATGGCTGGAAAAAGTTCTGGCTCCAAAGGATCCCCTACCGCCTCAGACATAGGATTGTGTTTGAGATTTAGATTTATTAAGCTAATAAGGGTATGCAATCTAAATTTTCAGGCTTTCTGACTACACTGGCTTTAATTTTAACGATTGGATTATTAACCATTCAGATATTGGCCTCAAAATTTATACCCATTAATGAGTGGGTGGCAACCAGAACTTATGCCGAGATTACGCCTACCAGGACCCCCAGGCCGGTAGTTACCCCCAGGCCTACGGCCACACCGGAACAGATGGTGGTGGACATACCTAACCCGACTGCCGTCCCAAACGTGGGACCAGTTCAGGGGACATTAGTTTCCCAGCAGATTAAATATCAGTTTGATGATGTAAACCAGGACGGAATTAAATTGCGGTCAGAGAAGCAGATGTGGACAGGAACCGGAAGTGTTCCGGCTTCAAGTTGGCTGGGTTTACGATTTACCGGTGTTCCGGTTAGCCGGTTTGCCAAAATCATATCAGCCAAGTTGACTGTTTATGCTCCGACAGCGCAAAAAGGCTACCTGGATGCAGTGGTTTACGGCGAGGCCTCGGGTAATTGTTTGAGTTTCTCCTCAAATTATTTACCCTCAGCCAGAAATTTAACCAAAGCAGTTGGCAAAGTTAGCGGAGATGTTAATTGGCGAGCCGGGAATTGGTATCAACTATCCGATGTGACTTCTGTGATTTCCGAGATTGTCGGCAATGATGGCTGGAGAAGTGGAAATTCAATTGGACTGATGATCAAAGGTCTGGCGGCAAACCCAAATAATAAGTTTTTTATCGGAAACTTTGACAGTGACCCTAATTTATCCGCCAAATTGACTATTAATTACAGCAGGTGAAATCTTTTTGCGGCTCCTGAAATAATCTGGTCCAAAACTTTGGTAAAGCGTATTCCGGCGGTCCGGCTGGCTAAGGGAAAATAGCTGATAACTTTAGGGTCAGGGTTTAATCCCGGTAGCGGGTTTACTTCCAGGAAATATAATTTTCCGGTGGCGTCCATCCGGTAATCAATCCGGGCACAATCGTAAATATTTAAACCATTAAAAATTGTTTGAGAAGTAGATTCGATTTCCTGTTGCTGGGAAGCAGTTAAGTTAGCCGGACAGACATAAGCCTGAGTAATGTCAGCCAATGAATCCTCTACCAGCCATTTGAGTTCATATCCGGCGATTTTTTTCATGCCTTCGGGGAGAATGTTAAAGTTTTGTTCGATAACCGGAAGAGTGGTAGTGGGATTATTACCCAACAGGCCGACCGTAAACTCCCGGCCATCAATATATTCTTCAACCATCAGATTGCCGGTAAGACCATCGGAACGTAGTTTTTCCAGTCTGGCTGAAAGGGCCGGTAAATCATTAACGACATTGGCATCAAAAATTCCGACACTTGATCCTTCGGCGTTAGGTTTGATAATCACCGGAAACTTAATTTGAGACGGCAGAGGTTGACCGGGAGAAACAAGAAATGACTTTGGAACTCTAACTCCCAGTCCGGAAACAGCAAGTTTAGTCAACGTTTTATCAAGGCAAAGAGCCAAAACAGAGGGAGTTGAGTGGGTATAAGGAATCTTGTGAACTTCACAAGCCAAAGGGACCCAACTTTCTCTGGCATCTCCCCATAACCCCTCAGCGATATTAAAAACAATATCGATTTCAGATTTTTCGTAGGCTAGCCTACTGAAGATATCCTCAACGACTTCGATGTGTTTGACAGTATGACCGATTTCTTCAAGACTTTTGGCAATATCATTGATTGTTTCAGGGGCGTCAAAGTCCAGTTCAGAAGCATACCCTTGGCCATCGTTATGTTTGATGTTGTAACAAAATCCGATACGCATGATTAAAATGATACTACAGTTGTCGCTGAATATGTGGAGGGACAACTGATAATTGTTTGATACGAAAGGTCGCTGGCTCCCACCCATTTGACGTTTTCGGGATTGACGTCAGGAATTTTTTTAAGCAGGGTACTGGTGACAAAATCATAAACTACCAAGTTAGACTGGCCGCACTGAGTGGGTTTTCCTCCGGGATTTCTTTCCAGAGCTGCCAGGTGGGCTAACCCGGGACTTAGGGACAGATGCATCAGATTTGAGGGAATATCGGATTTAGTGACCTGATTATTGTATAAGTCCAGAATGGCGGCTTTTTCTCCGGTTGAGGAAGCAATAAACAACAATTGATACCGATTCAGCCAGGTGGGATGACCCAGATCATCTTTACCTATGTAAAGAACTTTTCCGTCTGAAGACAGAACGTACAGCTGGGTGGAATCGTAAATCGTCTGGTTGAAAAACCAGTACTCACCCCCGGGAGAAAACTTAACCTGGTGGTTGTCCAGGTTGCTTTCTTGACTGCGCAGCCGGCTGGAGCTGTTAGTTATGATTGATCTGGCGGAGTTTGTTTTAATCGAGTAAATAAAGAGTGACAACGTGGACGGGTTTTTAAAGGCTGAAAAGGCAACTGTGTCGCCTTTAGGTGAAATGTCGTATTGGCCAATTTCCCATTCGGAACCGATGGCATTTTCCAGTTTGACTAGGAACTGATCAGTTTCTTTGGGGTAACCTCCGATGGGAGAAGGCTCAGGAATTAGAGTGGGAGTTGGTGCGGGAAAACCGAAAAATGAAGTTTTGGGAGCAAAGGGATTAAAAACCACAAAAACCAGGACAATGGCCGTAACAAACATGACCAAAGCCTTAAACCATTCGGTTTTAATAAACTGATACTGGGGGTATTTCACAAACTCATTGTACAGCATTTATTTTCCGATCTCCCGCAAATTTATCTCCCGACTCATTTCATAGAGGGCTACAATAAACAGTGACTCACTCCAGCCTAAAGGAGTATTTTCGTTGTATTCAGGGGAATTACTAAAATACAGTTCCGGCAAGCCTTCCGGAGTGTCTTCGGCGATCAGGCTATTGAGAAGCTCCTTGGCTTTGTCCGGACGCTTAAGGTGTTCGTAAATAATGACCAACCATGACAGGCCAAAAGTCCATTCAGCCTCTTCTGAAACACCATCGGGATTTTTGTTGTAATACCGGTCTCCCTTGTAACGAATTACGCCTTTTTCTCTGAGAAGGTGGTATTCGACGTTGGTGAGAATTTGATCACGTTCTGAGTCAGTAACTACATCGTATGGCCAAATCAGAGAAAGCAGGGCCAGGTCAACAAATCTGGCCTGGGACTCGCGGGGAAGAAGGGACCTTAAAGCCTTTTCTCCATGGCGAATCAGAACTCTGGGAACTTCGATATCGGGAAGGCGGGCAACCGACTTCAAACCCGCCACACAGGCCCCTACGGATGATGAGTGGAGTTCTTCTCCCTCTTCCCACATGCCGGAGTCGCGGTCATGCCAATACTGAATGGAGGAGAGGTATTTGACCAGTTTATTGACGATGCGAATTTCGTCCGGCGTTTTTAAAATGGAGCGCTTTTGGTTAATTTCCAATTCCCCGATGCGAAAGAGAATACAACCAATGGCATCATTTTGCTTGTTACCCCATTCTTCCCAAAATTCATCCAGAGTTTCGGGATGGAAGCGGGCGTGGATGTATTGAAACGATGCCTGGGGCTTATTGGAAATGGCCCAGTCTATTTTGGGTTCGTAACGCAGAAATATATTTAAAATAGCCGAATAGGTTTTTTCTACAGTTTTCCAATCCCCTATTACTTCAAAGGCCAATGTTTCGTAAAAATTATCCCTGAGCCACGACTTGTCATACCAATTCCCGGCTCCTTTTTTACTGGCAGAAAATAATCCGGTAGGATAGCGCAGGCTTTTAAGAATTTCCAGATGACGATCGATCAGCTGCTGATATGTCAATCTGGCCATACTTACAAATCCGAAAATTCGATTGAGCCCTCCATGCCGGGAAGAATGTCCAGAAAATCGTCAGGAATAATATCCACCAGATAGGTGAAGTACGGGGCTTTGGAAAGAAGAGTAATGGCGGCCGGTTTGGATATTGCGTGGACTTTTTTGTCCTGAGCCCCGATAGTTATTACAGCCTTGCGTTCTGAAGCAAAAAAGGGCGCGTCGTGAGAACCGACTTCGATTTGGAATCTGAGACTGTCGGAGTCAAGAAGGGTTACCGGATTGGCAGACGGGGTGATGTAGATTCCCTGCAGGATGCCGCCCGTACTGAGAACTGCCGCATTGCAAGGGCAAACCAAGTCGACCAGATCGAGTTTGGCCTTGGCGATTTCTACGTCCTTAACGGAAGCATTAAGCTGGGCTTGTCTGGCAGTTTTTTGATATTTGGAAATGTCGTCGCTCGGATCGGGATTTTGCAAGGCAAAAATTTCAAAATCGGCTCTGACCTTTTCGTATTCGGCTAGCTGCCTATCCAGTTCTGATTGAAGAGTTGTTCGGGTAAGACTGGCTATAATTTCACCTTTTTTCACCGAGTCTCCCAGTTTTTTGTTCAGATTTGCCACCAAACCAGAAAACGGAAACCTGAGTTCGATAATATCGGCCATAGCCAGGCCTATGTATGGGGTCATAAATTACTTGTTGTTCTGGACACGAACTGCGGGAACTGAAGCTTTGGAACGGGCTTCTAAAACCTGAGCATTTTGAATTAATTCTACGGTGAGAGCTAAAGCGCAGGTCAGGATGGCCAGTAGGGCCATGGTTACGTACGGTCTCTGAGATAAAGGAGCTTTACTTAACAAAGGAGAGTGTTTCAAACTGGTTGAGGTTTTCTTTTTGGCAGCCATACATTCAGATTAATGCTTTGGCTTTGTGTTTGTCAATAGGAGAGGAAGCGCTTCTAAATCACAATTCCCGGTCTGGTGTGCCTATTGGGCCACTAGATCTGGCTTCTAAAGTTACAAAAAGCGGCGTGGAATCCGGACCGAGGACGGCATCTTGGGAGGTGATGTTTTCAAGTCCGGGTGAGAGAGTGGAAACGACGACAAAGTTTGATCCGGAGGCAGTTATTTTCGACCAGTTGCGGATGCCGGGATAAAGAACGACGATGTTGCCAAACTGGTAACCTTCTACCCCTTCAATAATTTTTCCCGAAGGTAAAGGAAATGATTTTTGAAACTGGGCCGGATTTGGACGGGCCACAAACAGATACGCCATCAGCAGGGACTCGTTTGCCCCATCCAGAATCACCCGATCGTATTTCGAGCTGTTGGCAACGGCAGTTTGAACTGCCGGCAAAAAGCCGGTGTCAAATTCGGGGGCTGAGATTACCTTGTAGGTTGAGAAGAAGTAGTAATAAAAAAAGGACAGACTGCAAAAAAGAACGGCTAAATATCCGAATTTAAGCAAACGTCGGGACAGTAGTGATTTGAGGCCGTAGGAAATTACAAGAACTACCGGTATAAACTCAAAGATCAGTCTAGGGGCGTGGTTTCCACCATCTCTGGTGATAATTGACGGCAGTGGGGAGAGAAGTAACCAGAGTAATAGTAAATTTCTGTGCTGAAAGTTTTTGGCTGTTAAGAGAAAGCTGATGCCAATCACGAAGGCAATCAGATCGATTAAATAAAATTGACCGGTAAGCGGAGCGGGAATGTGGTGGCGAAGGTTGGGATCACCGGAAAGAAAGAGAAATTCGGGAGACAGGGCAGAAACGTAGTTTCCCAGCATGATCTGACCCCAGGCGGTCAGTTTATTGATGGTAATTTTTTCCGGCAGACCCGGTTGCATGCCCAGCTTTCGGGCAGCTCCCCAGCCGAGGGCTGCCTGCAGTCTTTGAAAATCAACCTGGGTTTTAATGGTGGGATCAGTCAAAACTGAGACCTCAGTCATCCGACGCCCAACAGGCTTTGAAAAAGTTTCAAATACAGGAAGAAAGGCGACTACGGCAAATATCAGACCCGGGATGAGTAGCTGGCGAAAGTTAAGTCGACGGAGGTTGGTAACAACTAACAGTATCAATAAGATTGGTAAAAACAATTTGGTGGTACCGTAGGTCCAGAGTGTCAAAGCAAAAAACAAAGCAGAAAGAGAGTATCTTTTTGAAAAAAAATAAATTAGCCCCAGAAGTATCAGGGGTATCAGCAGTGCCGACTCTGCAGCTATCCGTCCCTGGATAGCCATCCAGGGAGCCAAACCGATGACAAGCGATGGAATCCAGGAGAATTTGCCAAATCCTAAATGCTTTTTAGCCAAATAGTAAATCAGAAATACCGAAACAATTGAAAATGCGGCTGCCGTGAGTCTGACTGATACCGGGGTCAGACCAAGTAACTTAACCAAAGGCACAGTGAGATACATGTACAGTCCGGATCTGTAATCGGCAAAGGACTGCAAGTGGGCCGGAAATAAGTTGCCAAAATAGTCACGCCCTGTTTGAAGAAGTGAGTAGGCCTGGTAGCCGGTGTCCAATTCATCCCAGTACATTCCGACCGGATTAACAGATAATTGGAATAGACGAAAAAAGGAGGTGAGCAGAATTACCGCGAGCAGTTGACGCATGCAATTAGACTGATTGTGATTGATCTTTGGAAATCTGGGAAACCTGCTTGGCGGATTTAGTCCTGACGTAACCTAGTTTAGCTCTGTGAACATGTCCGGGTTTTTTGACCTCAAGCTTAGAAATCCAGGGAGAGCTGACCGGAAAAATCCGCTCGACTCCGATATTGCCGGAGGCAATTTTCCTGACGGTAAAGGTTTTATCGTCGCCTCTGCCCCGCAGGGAAATTACCATACCTTCAAAAATTTGAATGCGCTCTTTGTCGCCTTCAACTACTTTTAGATGTACTCTGACCAAGTCGCCGGAACCGACTGAAGTACCCTTTATATCTATTCTATTTGCCATACGTGTGGGTATTTTATCTCAAAGCTTAAGTTTACTCAAGGAGTAGGGAAATTTCTTTTTTTAACGATTCGGACCAATCCAGGCCAAAAGGAAGCGGAATTGAGCGGCTGGAGCTGGTGCCGGCAAAGATCAGTTCGGCCAGGGATTTACCTTTGTGAGCCTGCAGGAGGTTATTGAGCAAAATGAGTTTAGATTGGGGCGTATTTTGAGGAACATAGATGGAAATCCGGGCGGAATGATTTACTGAGTTACCGGGATTAAAATCGTTGGACCTGGGGCCGGGAGCATGATTGCCGTTTATTTCAGGCAATACCGTGTCGGGACCGACAAAGGCGGTAGCTGTGTTAACAATGACGCTGACGGTTCTGGTCTGGACTTCCAATCCGTCTTCCTCGGCTGTAGTTTCGGTTGATTCAACCTTGCCCTGAAGAAGCACCAGACTGTCCTGCTTCCAGATGGCTGACGTCACGGCATAAACTTTGGGAAAGACTATCACTTCCACTGATTTTCCCAAATCGGAAATTTTGGCAAAACACATGGGTTGATTAGTCGACTTGGTGGTTACCAGCCGGACTTGTTCTACAATGCCCCCGATGGTAACCGTCTGGCCATGAAAGTTTTCGGTATAAAGATCTCCGATTCTTTGGGATACGGCCTGGCTGAGCTGTGAAAGCTTAGCTGCGTGAGGATGATCGGTGAGATAAAAGCCTAAGAGTTCCTTTTCCATTTCCAGCTTCTGGGTTTTTTCAAATTCGTCGATATCGGGAAGATGATCCTCCCGGTCTACCTGCTGAGAGTCACCGAACAGACTCTCCTGACCTAAGTTTTTCATCTTGTTGATGCTGGTACCCATTTCCCGGACTTTGTCCAAAACCGCCAACATGGAAGCCCGCTTACCAAAGCGGTCCAGACCGCCGGCTTTAATCAAGCTTTCCAAGACTTTGCGATTAACTTTCTGACCGTCTACCCGGAAACAAAAGTCGGTAAATGAAGTAAACGGAACGGATTTTCTAGCCTGCAAAATAGCATCGATGGCGGCCTCGCCGACATTTTTAATGGCTGACAAACCAAAACGAATCGCCCGCCCGTCCAGCGATTGAGTGTTGGGCTCGATGGTAAATTGAGTTTGAGAGAGATTGATATCAGGAGCCAGAACCGTAATTTTCATGCGTTTACATTCTTCAACCGCATCTACAACTTTGTCGGTATTTCCGGATTCTGCAGTTAGAAGAGCCGTCATGTATTCAACCGGATAATGAGCTTTCATATAAGCGGTTTGATATGAAACAATGCCGTAAGAGGCTGCGTGGGCTTTGTTAAAGCCGTAGCCCTGAAACGGTACGAACAACTCCCAGATTTTTTCGGCTTCATCCTTGGTCATGGCGGAGGCCGTTTGACAGCCTTTCACAAAAATATCGTGCTGCTTGGCCATTTCTTCCGGTATTTTTTTACCGACGGCTTTTCTGAATTTATCCACCGATTCCCAATTGTAGCCGGCCAACTCCAAGGCCGTAAAAAGCAGGTCGTCTTGATAAACCAAAATCCCGTAAGACTTTTCTAAAAACTTGGCCATTTTAGGATGCATGTATTCAATCGGAGAACGACCATTTTTTCTGGCCAAATATTCAGGGATATTGGCCATGGGACCGGGTCTAAACAAAGCGATCATGGCCATGATATCTTCAATCCGGTTGGGTTTAAGTTCTTTCAGCCATTTAGTCATGCCGGAGCCGCCCAACTGAAAGACACCCATGGTTTCGCCTTTGGCTAACATGGTAAAAGTTTTTTTGTCTTCCAAAGGAATTTTTCGCAGGTTTATTTTTATCTGTCTTTCGTTTTCCACGATGTCTCTGGCTGCACCCAGAATGGATAAGTTGCGAATACCCAAAATATCGAATTTAACCAAACCCACATCTTCACAAGCGTGCATTTCATATTGAGTGATGATTTTGGTACCCTTGGGCTCCAGTTGCAGAGGGGTGAAGTCGGTCATAATTGAAGGGGAAACGACGGTTCCGGCTGCATGAACAGACGCGTGTCTGGCCCCGCCTTCAATCTGTTTGGCCAGATCAACCGTTTCTTTGACCTGAGGGTCTGAATCGTAGAGAGCCTTTAACTCCGGGGATTCATCAAGAGCCCGGTCTATGGACATGGGAAACCCCTGAGATCCCAGAGGGATAACTTTGGCAATCCGATCACCGAAGGAATAGGGATGACCCAATACCCGAGCTACATCCCTAACTGCTGCTCTGGCCAGCATCCGACCGAAGGTACAGATTTGGGCCACTTTGTCGTGGCCGTATTTTTCGGTGACGTAAACAATTAATTCTTCTCTCCTGTCGTCTGCGATGTCCAAATCGATATCCGGAGGACTGGGCCGAAAAGGATTTAAAAACCTTTCAAAAGGCAAATAGTACCGGAGAGGATCAACGGTAGTAATGCCCATGATGTAGGAAACCACGGATCCGGCGGCAGATCCCCTGGTGTTGGTGATAATTCCGTGGTCGGTGCAGAAATTGACCATATCCGCCAGAATAAGAAAATAAGGGGCGTATCCTTTGTCGATAATGGTGTTGAGTTCAAAATCCAGACGAGTTTGAAGCTCTTCGGTCATGTGGTCGTAGTGCTCTGAAAGTCTTGCCTGACAGAGTTCCCGAAGCAAGGTTGGAGCATCTTTGTTTTTAGGCAGTTCAAAAAGCGGAAAGTGCCATTTGCCCATTTCGATGGTTAAATCGATTTGAGCGGCTACTTTTAAAGTGTTGGTCAAAGCGTCCGGTAAATCAGGAAAGATGCTGCGCATCTCTGCCTCCGAGCGCAGGAAAAAGGTCGGAGTGTCTACATAACGCAGCCGATCGGTGTCGGTAACATTTTTGGCGGTGGAAACACAAACCAGTACGTCCTGGGCCTGGGCGTCTGCCTGCTCGATGTAGTGAGAGTCATTGGTAGCTACAATCGGTATTCCTAAGTCACGGCTTAAGCTGACAATGCCTTCAACCCAGGTGTTTTCGGTTTTTTGCAACTGACGAAGTGACTCTTTGATTTTGTTGTCTTGAGCAGACGCCACATAATCTTCGTATTGATGCCGCTGAACTTCCAGATAATAGTTCTCACTACCAAAAACCTCCTGATACCAGGCAGCAACCTGTTTGGCTTTGGCTAAATCATTTTCCAGAATGGCACTGGCCAGTTCACCCTTGGGACAGGCAGATAAACAAATCAGTCCCGAGGAGTGTTTTTGTAAAGATTCTTTATCAAATCGGGGTCGATAATAGAATCCATCTACATTGGCAATACTGCTTAGTTTCATCAGATTTTTGTAGCCTTCCATGTTTTTGGCCAGTAACACAATGTGATTGTTTACCCGATCCGCTTTTGATTCCTTCCGTCTTAAGTTCTCCGGCACGATGTATCCTTCCATTCCCAAAATGGGTTTTATGCCTTCCTTTTGACAATTTTTGTAAAACTCAATCACACCATACATGACTCCATGATCGGTAATAGCGGCGGCCGTCATGTCCATGGCCTTTAACTTGGCAATCATTTTTTTGGTTTTGGAGAGACCATCAAGAAGGGAGTATTCGGTGTGGTTGTGGAGATGAACAAAATTAGCTGGCATATGTTTTCAGTCGACTAGCGACTGTTTCCGTGTGTCATCATGACACTTTTTCCCAACATTTTCAAACGGATTTTTTGTATCCTTTTGCAACTAAGGCGGGGGTAGAAACAAAAGTGACTAACCGGAAATTTTAGAGGTGATTAAATCCCTGACCTGATTTGCGTCGGCTTGAGGAAGCTGGCGCTTGACCATGCCGACCAAGAAAAAGAGAGACTGAGTCTTGCCGGCTTTAAAATCGGAAACGGCTTTGGGATTTTCAGAAACTATTTTCTCTACCAAGGGTAGTATTTGGGAAACGTCGGTGGTGGGATTTGTTTGGACTTGATCAATGGTGGACACTTTGTCTTCAGGGGCATTTATGACCAATGATGCAGCTTTTTTAGGGACTAAGCCTTTCTTTATTAATTCATAATATCGTTTTAGCCGGACAGGCGAGGCGATTAAGGTTGAAGCAGAATCCGAAGAGAGCTGCGATGCAACCAGTTGGGATCTGATTTGGGCAGGTAGAATGGGCAGTTCCTGCTTCCACTGGTTGATTTGATCTTTAAAAAATTTAAAGGGCGGGATGTCGGGCTCGGGAAAATAGCGATAATCGTGAGCCTGCTCTTTGGATCTTTGAGAAAAGGTTACTCCTTTACTTTCATCATAGCCCCGGGTTTCCTGGGACGGAATTTGGCCTTGTTCCAATAGTTCCACCTGGCGATTGAATTCAAATTCAATGGCTTTTTTAATAAACCTAAACGAGTTGACATTTTTAACTTCTACTTTGAACTCTGGTAAATCTTTTTTTCCAACAGGCCGCACCGAAATATTGGCCTCCAGACGCATTGACCCTTTTTCCATATCGGCGGTGGAGATGTCCAAAGCTCTAATTATGAGTTGAACTTCTTTTAGAAATTCATCTGACTCGGAAGTGGTTTTAAAATCGGGTTCGGTGACGATTTCTACCAACGGAACTCCGGAACGGTTGAAGTCTATCAACGATACTTTTTGTCCGTCAATTTGAGAGTGTTGCAGTTTAGCCGTGTCTTCTTCCATGTGAACCCGGGTAATGCGGATTCTCCTTCCTGAGGCCAAATCCAAGTAACCGTCATGACAAAACGGTTTATCGTACTGACTGATTTGATACCCTTTGGGGAGGTCGGGATAAAAATAATTCTTCCGGTCGAACTTCGATTCTAAGTTAATACTGCAATTTAATGCCTGACCCAATTTAATGCACCATTCGATGGCTTTGGCATTGGGTACGGGTAAGGCTCCAGGCAAACCCAAACAGACCGGACAGGTTTGAGTGTTGGGTTCCTGGCCGAAATGGTCTGCGGGACATGCACAAAACATTTTTGATTTGGTAGCCAACTCGGCGTGGATTTCAAAACCCAAAACCAATTCCCACTTCGGTTGCGCGGTGATGGTTTTAGAAGTAGTCATGGCGTTTAGTGTATATAAATCCTGAAAATAATACAAAAGAAATCAGGATCATTATTTGTCTGGCACCAAAAATATCTGCCAGAGACGCCGCCGCCATCAGCGGTAGCATGGTTGCGGCCGTGGCCAAAAATCCC
>Ga0208245_1001776_pt1 | contig 12112 bp, 3 predicted proteins | sample RifOxyC1_FD_184035 | JGI IMG/M metagenome (GOLD analysis project Ga0208245, IMG submission 184035) | Soil microbial communities from Rifle, Colorado - Rifle Oxygen_injection C1 (SPAdes) | ecosystem: Environmental > Terrestrial > Deep subsurface > Rock core/Sediment | place: Rifle, Colorado... | reverse complement strand
ATGAAAAAAATTCTATTAAAAATATATATGATATTTTAAGAATTGCCTTTTTATACGGAGAAAGTACTAAAACAATGATGTGTGACGAAAAAGCATTACGATGGTTAATGAAAAATAAACTTGAAAAAATAGATCCAAATAAAAAATCATCTGAATTTAAGTATATCACTCCTTTTGGTGAATTTAATTTAATGAGAACTACCGGTAGAAAAAACACTGGATATTTAATAATAAAAGACAATCATGTTATTTTTTGGTTTAATATTAATACATATGAATATTTATGGTTAGATGGTCCCGAGCCAATAAATATAAAAGAATTTCCAGAAATAATACCTATCAGTAAGGAACAAATGGTCATAAATAATAAATTAAATTAAAATATATGGCAGATGAAACAATGGATTATATGCTAGATTACGAAGCATTTTCCAATAATTTCAAGAAGACCGAAGTTAGTGGCGAAGAGGTTGGAGAAATGGTAATGAGGATGGCGGGGCACTTTGCTCGCTATAACATGAATATGGGAAATGCACTTAGATCTTTCTCTAAAGTAAAAGCTGATTTCCAAGGACAAGTTGATCCTAATACAGGAAAAGCCATGTCCAGTTCTAAAGCAGAGATTTTAGCTGATTCCACTCCGGAAGCAGCGACATATGAAATGGCCAGGATACATGTTATCAATCTGGAACAATATATAAATGCATTAAAATCACTTCAAAAAGGGGTATTAACAGAGTACTCACATTCTAACTAAGAATTCTTTAATAATTAATTCTATGATGATAGATCGCATTTGCAAGATATGCGGTAAACGCTTTTTTGCTATAAAAACAACCCAATTTTTTTGCTGTAGGAGGTGTTTCAAAAAAGATTTTTACATGAGAACTAAGATTAAGCTTCAAGAACAACATCAAACACCTACTTATCCAAAAAAATATTGTGACTTTTGTGAAACTATGTCTGAATTAAATTTCGACCCCATCGCCCTTCCTAGATTATTTAATACTTGGCGATGTCCAAAATGTGGGGTCAGTAATGACCTTATATGGAAAAACTTTGAAAAACCTCACTCACATCAAATTATTAGTCAAATATTAGTATCCATGAGTAACGAAATCCACCAAGAGATTATGCCTAAATATCAAGTTTATACTCTACCTATTGCCAGACCGGAACAGGGAAATCCATCAATCGTTACATTGACCTGCGAAATGCTGAATATCCTAGATATTCAAAAAGCGAATAGAAAGAAGATTATTTTTTCTTAAAGAAGACTATCAGGAAGGTCAATAGGCATGTTTTTTAATTTTTCCCATTCACCGCTATTCACCAAATCTCTGGCATCTTTCTTACCAAAACCTTTTCTTAAAATTATAACATTAAAATCTTTATTATATTCGGGAATAACTTCTCCTCCCTTATGTGGTGTTGAAAAATCAATACTCTTTGTTCCAGCAGAATCCGGTCCTTTTAGATCTGCTACTAAAAATTTCTTTTTTAATTCTGGAACATATAAAACTGTTCCATATTCAAATTCTGGTAAGGATAAATTATCACTCCTCGCTTGTTTAGAAGAAGCTACCATAGAATCATCGAGTAAGAATCCAGCAGCACCCCTGCCAATATCTTCTTTTTTAGAATTCGGTCTATTTTTTTTTGGGTAATATGGATCATTATTCGTCCCTTTTACCTTTACTGGAACCTTTTCTGGCGCCCATGCAATAGTATTTTTAAGGGTTGGATAACCTGCACCAGGAGTCTCCCATTTAGGTGTGGTGGTTTTTATTTGCTCATTAAAATATTGTTTAAATGGCTTCTGGGTATCAAAAACAGGACTAAAATTATCTTTTTTAACATTAATCATTTCAACACTGGGTTTTTTAACTAAGGGTCTGTCTATTTTAAAATCCATAACCTTTTTAGGTTCACTTAAATTCTTCCAAGTCTTAGTTATCGCTCCAGCTGTATTCCCAGGGATGGCTTTAACGGTGTTAACTGCACTACTAAGAGTGTTTTTAATAGATCCCAACATACTTCCCAACTTATTCCATATAGGTCCTCCTTGTCCATCATAACCCGGACCACCCGCTCCATTGAATCTTGCGAGCCCATTATGATATCCAGGACCGCCACCACCATCCATAAACTCTTTTATGTTATTGTAAATATTTCTATCCTTGGCTACTGCGTCAACCCTTTCATTCCCTAAAATACCAGAATGACCAGGGACTTTTTGTATTTTAACTGTACCACCAGTTTTTTCAATATCCTCAATATTGGAAACAATCCTATTTATTAAAAATTTAATATAAGGTAACCCGGGTTTAGATGGTCTCGCATCTCTGCTATTACTTCCATTTGAATATTCCCATAAACCCTTCCAATTTATGGCTAATTTTAAATCAGTGTTAATAACAATATTCCTTTTAGTCCCCTTTAAATGATGTAGCATGCTAGATATTCCCAAGAGTTCCATAGTGGGATTAGAAAATTTAGCATCAGGAAATTTTTCTTTAAGATACTTAACCTCAGGAGATGATTCGGTTATAGAGTTAGAATATTCTTTTCCCCCAACACTAAACCATCCACCTGCCCCTACTTGACCGGTGCCTTTTATATCAGATCCGTCGGTAAATACATTAAGATCGCCCGACTTACTTAATTCTGGAAGACGTTTTGTGATATTGGTCTTATTTTCTATTATAGTAGATGGGGTTACATTTTGAGATGGTTTATTAGATTCACCTATCAAATTAATTTTATCCATTCCTGGAGTCCCGGGCATTTTTGTTCCATCAAGTCTAGATAATTGAGCAAATCCAGAAGGATTTTTTCCTCTAAAAATTACTATTTCACCCCGATAAGAAACTTTATCTCCTGGTTTTATTTCGCTTTTTTTCACCATCTTTGCCACATCTTGTGCGGGTTCAGTGATTGGATTTGTTATTTTCTCCACCTTGCCTCTTAAATCACTTGCCACCTGCTCTATGGGTACTTCTTTTGCTTGTTCTATTGGTGGTTTTTTCATCGCTGGTTGTTCTTGGGCTGTTATTTCCCTTACCTTATTCCTTAAATCAGCTGCCATCTGTTTTATGGGCGCTTCCTCTGTTTTTTTTATTGGTTTAGCTTCGGCCACTGACTCCCTTAAAGAAAGAGCATCTTCATACGCTTTAATGAGAACTTTAATAAAATTACTTTCTTCCCCTTTTCCCTCCCAGCGGCTATTTTTTACACCCACAGTATGTTCACTGGCGTTTAGAAAATCAACTCCACCCCTGGCTGTTATTTCATCAATTAATTCTGGATTTTGTTTAAATTTCTTAAGTTGTAGATTATACATGGTGTTCATGTCATCTCTAAGAGCTCCAGCTAAACTGGGATTTTTTGATTTTTTTGCCTGATATTCCGATTCAACATCAAAATAATTTTTTCCATCTTTTTTACTACCCCAGGTGGGATTGGTTAATGCCCTACCAAGAGGATCGCTAGATTTGGTAGAAATGTTTATACCATTCACTACTGGTGGTGTATAATTTTCCACCCCTTGATTAAATGTATAGGCTATTTCAGGATCTGCATTTATAAGCTCTTCAAAACGATAAACAAGTTTATTCTTTGAATAACGTTTTCCACCACTCTGATAACCCCACGCTATATTCGCATCATCACTTACCGCAGCCCAATATGAGATATCACGAACCTGTTCTGGAGTAAATTTACCTTTTTCCAGATTTTTGAAAAAATAATTAACAACAGAATCTCTTGCTGCTTTTTTTTCTGCCTTAGTTGCTCCCTTCCTACTATATTCAATAGTTGCCTTTAAAGCTAAATCACTAAGTTCTTTGGAAACCAGAGATACATCTGAACCAAATTTTTCTATAACAGCCTCTCCTCCGGCCTTGTCAAATCTTAACAACTCTCTCTTCATATAACTAGTTCGTTTTACCTTAGAAGAATCAAGAATCTGTTCCTGCCATGGAGTTAGCTGTGTTCCTACCTTCTTTAAACCCTCATAATATTCCACCGTTTGATTAAGTCCAGCATAGTCACGCCTTACCCCCGTATTAACATCTTCAGAACCAGAGAAAAGATCTTCAATAGAAGAAACCTTGGTAATATTTTTTTCAATTTCATAAGGCTTTTGAATAACCTGCAGGGCATCCCTAACCGCATCAACTTCATTATTATTCAATTCACTTAATTTTTCACCAACCTTCTTTTTCCAAATAAGTTTCATTGCCCAGTTTGGATCATTATCATTGGTAAAATCTTTTATTGCCTGTGGCCCTCCCTTAGAATCTACAGAATACCTGCGTGCCTGCTCAAGCGCTTGAGCTTCTTCTTTAATTTTCTTTGGATCAGATTGTAATACAACCTCAATTGGTTCGTTAATAAAACTTTTCCCTTGTTTTGTATAAAAATCCTTACCATTTGAAGAAATGGTAAATATACCAAATCCTTTTGATGATTTATTAAGTTTAAGACTAATTTTGTTATCCCTAACTTCGGATAGTATACGAGATGCTGTTGCTATTCTCCCCACCTGGTCATCAACATCATTTAATTCTCTCATTTTCTGTTGAATAGTCGCCGCTGTGGCAGGTTTACCCTTAACCTTGGGGGTTTCCATGAAAGGAATAATTAAACTACCCCTTTTTGTTATTGCCGTAGCTTGACTCTGTGTCATCCCACCCGTACCTATGGTTACAATATGCGCAGTATCCGCATCTTGATCTCCTTGTAAAATCATTCTTTCGGTAATAGGATGTACTATAATAGATTCTCTTCCCAAGCTAGTATCTCCAGCTTTAGTACCATCAACAATTTTTAAAACAACAAAATTATTTATATTGGGAGCTGGATCACGATGTACAACAAGAAAATCACTCTCTTTTTTGCCCAATTCTATTATTTTTTCTACTCCAAGAACAATTTCATCGACATAAGGAAAACGTGCTGGCTTATCCATACCGTCATAAAAAGCTTTCCCTGGAGACTTGATTATCAAAGCCGATCCTTTTTCATATTTTGGAGTCAATATTTCGTCCAAAAGCATGGTTTTTAATTTTTTGCCAATCTCGTGATATAATGTTCTACTTCCTGCTCCAAGATCAAGAGATTCTTTTTTTATTCCACGGAATAATGCATCTACACTTAAACCATATTTATCGGCATATTTCAAAATATCAGATTTAATTTCATCTCCATTTTTTCTTGACATTGACTCTTCATTAAAAATACTAAGTTCTTCTATTTTTTTATTTCTTTCTCCCGACAAATCCTTACCCACACCCTTATCCATGCTACCAAATTTAGTGGTCACAGTTGGAGTCATTCTACTTACACTTTCTGCAGTACTCTTGGTTCTGGTATAAAGATCGGAAATGGGTATCTTAAAGGAACCGTCCTTTGGTCCAATTTTAGCATTTGAATCAAAACTAATTAACATTGGTTTATTTAAGTCAATAACCAATCCTCTATCCTTATATACACTTTCCAAATATTTAGCTCTATTTGCGTCTATCAAATGAAGTTGCCCCTTATGATAAGCCCTTTCACCATTTACAGTGGAATCAATTACTATTTTATAAGTACCCCTATGTGTAGCTTCCTCAAGTCCAGTACCCTCTCTAAGGGTCTTAAATAGGGGTGCGGTTGCAAAAAAACCTCCATCATCTATTTTCCCATTATCATAGGAATCTATAGATGTGTTAACTTCTGGACTCTTTGGGTCCACAAAACGTTCGGCGATTAATTTAAATTCAGGAATATCTCCTATTCTTTGACCCGGTAAAACTTCAAGAGCAACTTCCATCTCTGGACCATAATACCGATTAGCTCGTTGGGTAATAAGATTAGCTCTATTAACAACATTATTTTCTATTTCACCCTTATTAAGACCTATAACTTCAACAAGATATCCCCGCATAAACTTGTCTTTTGGAGTTTTTAAAATTTCACCAGGACTGACGTATTTAGCAGGATTAGCATTAACCATATCTACTATTCTTTGATGATATTTAACGAAAACATTATTATGTATTCCTTGCCCTGTTTTCCCCAGTGGTAAATATCCATTTTTAAATAACTCCTCTTCCAACATCTTATACTTCTCTCCGGAGGATAATTTTTCTTTTTTGTATTTAGGAGTTGGATCAAAATTCTTTTCAACAGTAATTAATCTCATTGAATCCTCTGGCAGACCCTCTCTTTTATTTACAGCCCTAGTTAAAAGATCTAATTTGCCAATCACATCAGTGCCCCCTTGGCGCAAACCTATTTTTCCATCAGCCTTAAAATAGGCCTCTGGTCTGGAAAAAGACGTGGCTGATTTTATATAAAGATTTTTTAATTTTCTTAAATCTTCTTTATTGGTTATTTTAAAGTCTTCTCCACCCCTAGCTATATTCATTTTTTCAACAAAAGAATCAAGAAACATCGGCCAACCCGTTTCAACACTGAACGCTGTTTCTTCAGGACCATACCCAGTTGATTCATTAAAATTAGATGTATCCTTGGCAAGTTTAACTATTTTTGGTTTAGTAAAGTCACCTCTTTTTGTGGGGTCTGGTATGTTGGCTAGAGCAAATTCATTTACTCTTTCACTTCTGCTATTTTCCTGGTTAAACTCTCCAATCTCAGGCGGTCTATTCCCCCATGGATAAGTAGTTTTAGATTTTGAAGCTGAATCCATTGTTTTTGGTTCAATTCCAGTTGAAGCAATTTCTGGTTTCAACTCTGAGAAAATCTCAGTTTCAGTGGCCTTTGGTTGGATAGTTGTTTCTTTAAAATCTGATACTTTTGTGGTGGGTTTTATTTCTGCAATAGGTTTTACTTCAGGCTGAACAACCTGTTCTTGAACAGTTGGTTCTGAGGCAATCTTTGGTTCATTTATTATTTCTTTTGATCTCTTTTCCAACGCTTCTTTCCTCCAGGGGTTATTAACCTGATCATAAACATCCTTCCAATTTCCATAATCATCTTTTTGTTTAAAATCAGCAGGAACGGAAGTTCTTGCTTCCGGGGGTATGTCTATTTTTTCAGTAAAATGAAATGCATTAGGATTGTTTGCCTCCTTTAGGGTAACAGAAAGCTTATTGGGCATAAACATATCAGAATATCTTGGAGGATATACCACCGAAACTACCTCTAATGACTTACCAGTTCCGTCTGTTATAATTTCTCCAATCTTCGGAGCTGTCCATTTGCCAGAGCTTATTGCCTTATTTTCAAGAAATGACTGAACACCGGTTTTTGTATTAGAATCAGACTCGGCAACTACTTCTGGAGCAACCTCTGGTTCATTGACTTTTTCTTCAACAAACCTCCCTCGCTTGGCCACAGGCATGTTTAAAATAGCTCTTCCACCATTGGAATATTGTAAAGCCCCGCTTTCCATATAAGGTATCAAATTTCCCTCCAAAACAACTTTAACCATTGGGTCTATATTCCCCTCATTGGCATTTTTAATCAAAAAATTAACACTATCATTAAAATCAAATGTACCTTTTCGGGCAAAAAGTTCTTGGGCCATAGGGTCTTCTAACTTTATGCCAAATCTTTTTTCAATTTCAATTTTAAGTTCAGCTGGTCCATCTACATTAAAAGACTTTTGAAATGACTGAAGAACTGAACGGGTAGCTTCATTAGACATAGTTAATTTATCAGAAGCCGAATCCATTGGTCTAGGGATATAATCAGCGGCAGAAGTGGTTCGATTAGGATTGGATTTCATGTCGTTAACAGCATCCATCATTCCGGGTTTTCCATATAAACTATTAACCCTGGCAATATCGGCGGCATAAGGATCTCTGATTCCAATTGAATTTAGATGGTCACGCAACATAAAAGTCTCCAACCAGTTGTTGGTTTTTGCATTAAAGACTGTAAATGGTTTTTTACCCCAAGTAGTAATGGCCTCTGACTGCTTGGTGTCAAGATTCAATAAGATAAAATTCGTCTTGTTTTTTTCTAATTCCGGGACAATGGTATTTTTATTATCCGTAAAATCTATCCAGTCCGCAGGACGTTCTTTGAATTTATTAATATTTTCATTAATTTTCATTAACCGTTCATTGCCGGGGAAATTTCCCAAATCGTCCGTCCTTATTGTGTTTGTTTTTGGATTATACTTAAAACCATATATCTTCATTACCCACTCTGGATTGGAATCTGGCTCTTGAACATATTTTTCACCCCTTTGACTGGTTATTATTTTTTCCTCCCAACCCCTTCCGATATTAGCTCTCTCTTTCAACCACATACCGATCTGTCTTGGTAGGGTTATCCAACCCGCTTCAAAACCAGCCTCTCCTGGTTTGGCTAAAAATCGTTCAACCGTCTCCGTATTTACTACCGTTGACCCCTGTCCCGTTCCGGGTGAAACAATTGTAGAATAATTTTCTTTACCGGTTAATTTTACTAAATCTTCTTTAATAAGAGCTTCTTGATTTTTTAAAATCCATTCTCCTGCAGCCTTAGCTGCTTTTGGAATTCCAAGATTTTCACTTATTTCATCAAAGGTGCTTCCTAACACCTCCCCATTAGGACCCGTTCCCTTACTTTTTAATTTTTTTCCAAATTCAATAATATAATTCATTTCAGCTAATTCTCGTTCTTGTGGTGATTTAATTCCACTTCTTTTTAATCTTTCAGCGGCTTCATTAATACCTCTTAATTCCTTGAAGTAAACCTCATCACTCATCCCATATTTAGCCTTAGAACCGTCTGGAGCCACATCAAAATTACGCCGAATATAAAGTGCTTTATGAGCTTCATATTGAGCTTTCTTAACTATATCGGGATTGCGATATGATTCTGAAATAAAACTACCCTCTTTAACTTCCGGCCAATTATTGTAATAACGTATCTTGTTATAAGCCGGAAGATCCATGTTATTTCTATACACCTTATATTCAGGACTATTCTCAGTAATCTTAAATCGTTGTTCCAAATTAAGTAAATCCGCTCTTTTTCCCTTAAATCCAACCATATGCATGGCTCCAAAAATAGCCGCATTAGTAAGTGCGTCCATTGGCCTATCGGGATCACTAAGAATATCTAGTGTTAAAACTGGTCCCATAGCCAAAGCCGCTCCCTTTAATGTCGGAAGAGAAAATCTAGTTTTTCCCACACCAGCGACACCAGCGACACCTCCCACAATCATATCTCCAATAATCCTGGGAATCATGTTTTGTTGTTCTGTTACAAATTGTTCTCCGCTTAATATTCCGGGATTAAATTTGTTTTGGACAAACTGACTTATTTGTCCCGCTATCCCGCTAGTGACGGCAAAATGAAGCGCTCCTGCTTTTATTTTTGGAGTCAATGGAGCCATAAAACCCTTAAGGGGATTATATGGAAGGACTTCTGGTACGGCGGTAGTATGAATAATTTTCCCTGCAGATCCCATAGTCTTTGCGGCTCCGGTCAGTGAATCTAAAATCTTTGTACCGCCAACCGTGGTTTCGGCGGAAGTAAGTCCCTTGGCCACTGCCGTCGCATTGGCCGTTTTCTTTAAAGCACCAAAAGACTTAACTACAGTTGGAACCCATCGGGCTATCCTGGCTGTTGTGGTTACAGCTCCTCCGATTGTCATAAAGGAAGCAAAACCACCCAAAATCATACCAATATAACCAGCTGCTTTAGCACCCTTTCCAACATCCTCCCTTGGTTCATAGGGGAGAAACCCTGAAGTTATGCCAGAATATATCCCCTTTATTCCTTCCCGATACCAATCTGGCATCCAATCCGCTCCAAGGTTTTTCATAGTTTCAGGAATCTCCTTCATTACGTCCTTGAAGGTAACCTTTTTCTGATTCCAGCGCTCTTTTGCCTCACGAGCAATTTCTATTCCAGTTTTACTTCCAGTATCAGTAATTAGACCAATTCCATTGGGTTTGGGAATATTAGAAATATCCTGGTCCTTCCACTGTAGGGCCATTATTCGTGCTTCGGATAATGAAATTTCTCCATATGCATATAACGTATATGGAATAGCTTGGGCCTTTGTTTTTTGATAGTTCTGAGATGGATTAAGCCGTTGTTTATTTTCCGGCGTATTGGCACCCCCAAGATTGAGTGGCATAATGTGGTCTATAATTCCCATAAAACCCGGTATACCACGGCGGATAGCCATATTCTCAACAACATTTTCTTCATTTGGCCTATTTGTTTTAACTAAAAGATTTTTATCACTGGGTTCTTCGACATATTGAGCAGAAACATTTCCAACTGTCATATTCCTAATAACTGGATTGGTCGGTGTTCCCCATGAAAGTTTTTGTCCATTATCCGTAAAAGACATGGGTTCCATAAAACTTCCATAATCAGCCGGAACTGGAATGGGTTTATTTGGATCTCCTCCTGGTGTAAGAAATTGCTTTCCAGATTGTATTCCTTGTCCCTGGTTAACTAAACTTCCATATTGAAAAATATTTAAATTTTTAGCATTTTCATACTCTTTCGTCCCCGGTTGGGCATTTGTAGTTATGGGTGCAAGTGTTGAAAGATTGGCTGGATTTGTATAATCAATAGATGGAATATAAAAAGACGTCGCCCTTTTAGTTCTGGCCGCAGCTACGGCATTACTGACATTTCGTAATTGACCAAGTGGGAGTAATTGTTTTCGAATAGCACTAGAATAAGTTTCATTTGAAGGAATATTAGCCATTTTCCTTTATTGCAAAATAATTATATCCTATCGTTCCTCTGTTAATTTCCTTAATTGAGGATTCATCAAACTCGCTCCATATTCTCTTGCATATATATTGCCAAAATTTAATGCAAACTCAGATTCATTAAATGGTCTATTAACATCCGTATCCCACATGGAAGTAGAACTAGATGGATAGAAAAAGGCCTCAACTCCCTTTTTAGTGTTTTGTGGCTCACTTTCTCCATTTGTTGATGCAAATAACCAAGCGGCATAAATTGCCCTAGCCATTGATTCATCAAGAGTTTCTCCAAGAAACTCAGATGCTCCTTCTACAAATTCCCTTTCAGACAGTGGCGGTTTTTGTCTATTAAACCAACCGGTTGTATCTAGGGTTTGAATCCACTTTTGAATTTGTGGAATAATATTGGCATCTTTAATATTTCTAGCTGTCGTGTCGGCTAAATATTTTTGAGCGTTATTAGCGGCATTTAAGGTCTCTATAGACAACGCATTCCCCGCATCTGGAGATAATCCAAAGTAATTTCTACCTTCTTCTGTCGCTAAATAATTAGAAAAACCTAAAAGCTGAGTCACCCCATCCTTGGCTTTTTCATATTTTTTCTCCTTGGTAATGCCCTCACCAGTAAGTGCATTTTTATCCTCCGATAAGTCCATGTAATCTCTTAAATTGGCTACATAGGTCTTTAAAACAGTGTCTATGCCTATCGTTTCATTTGGATCCTCATAAACCCCTTTCATTATTTGTGTAAGATCACCGCTTATAGGTACATTGTCTTTAATTTTATCATAATTTTCAAAGAAAGTGGCTTGTTTTTCTTTTTTCGTTGGATCATCAATAGCTAATTTTTGGGCAGTAAGAGCATTGGCTTCAAGTATTTGCAGTTCATACATTTCCTTAGGTGCATTCTTTAAGTCTGTATATGCCTCAGAAAAACCAGCTGCCATTATTTCATAGTCTTTGGTCGACATGGCATTTTTACTAGTTAATGCTTTTTCTGCAACCTGTATATCTCCATTATATTTATCAATCTTACCATTAAGAACATCGGTATGTACCTCAATGGCATCATTTAAATATCCAATATAAGATTGGTTCTGGCGTCCACGCAAGGTATATAAATAATTCAATTGAGCATTGGCTTTGGCGGCATTAGCCGGATCAGACATATCTGTATTTTTCATCACATTATCAATATAATCAGCAATTTCTTTATCGGTTTGCACCAAATATTGATCACGTGCGGTGATATAAGCCTGAACATCTTTTGGTAAAAGATTATTTTCCAATTGCATTTTATTGACATCCGCTCTTTGCTCATCTATATCATATTCATCCCAGATGCTTTTTTTATTTGCATCAGCTATTTCAGATAAGGTTCCCATTACTTCATTTGCTCGTCTGGCACCATAAGCAGTTGCACCTTCTCCAGC
>Ga0208245_1001769_pt1 | contig 12152 bp, 15 predicted proteins | sample RifOxyC1_FD_184035 | JGI IMG/M metagenome (GOLD analysis project Ga0208245, IMG submission 184035) | Soil microbial communities from Rifle, Colorado - Rifle Oxygen_injection C1 (SPAdes) | ecosystem: Environmental > Terrestrial > Deep subsurface > Rock core/Sediment | place: Rifle, Colorado... | reverse complement strand
CCATATCCATAGCCGTAACCATGACCACTATCATCAACTTCAATTAGTGTAATATTTTTAACACCCTTACACTTTGAAATAAACTCTCCATTTCTGTCAAATAAGCAGTTTCTTGAAGCCTTTCCATGATCGTCTTTTTCTTCAAATTCGTCATCATCATCTGTCTTATTTATTTTCTCACCCTTAAGCTTTAATTTAAGATGTTTAATATCTTCAAATTGATAATCTCCTAATTCTGCTGTAACTTCAAAGCTTAGGTCTTCACCCTGAACAACCTCTACTTTGTCTAAGTCAAGTTTTAAGTTAAAAGCATTAGCAGGACCTGCTACTAAAAGCATAGAAATGATAGCTACTGTGAACACAAAAGATGCTATCTTTGCATTGTGTTTGCTTCTTATTAGGGATTTAAACATTAAGAACTTATAAAAACACCATTTATAAGCTTTTTCATACTTTCACTGAGTGTTACTCATAATGTATGCTAAAATACCAATAACCTTAAATACTACTTGGTAGTATTAAGTAGTAATGGAAAATGTAAGTTTAAAATTGGAAAAGAATTTTCTTGGAGCAATAGAAAAAGTAATGAAAAAACATAATTATATGACTAAAACAGAATTCATAAGAGAAGCTATTAGGGATAAGATAAAGAAATTAGAAGAGAAAGAAATTGTTAGTGATAAGGAAGTATTTAATCAAATTATTGAAAGTGAAAAGAACATAAAAAAAGGAAAAATAAAAGAATTTAAGTATTAAAATCAGTATATTTTATGAGTTCCAACAGCTTCTATTATTATAATTTTATCTACATCATTAATAGAATAGATTATTCTGATATTAGAACCTAACCAGCAGGCCCATTTTCCTTTTAATCTTCCATGCAAAGGATGAGCTCCATTAAATTTCTTTGGATCAATCTTAAGCAAATCTAATTTTCTAATTATATCCTTTCTCATAGAAATATGTTCATGCAGTATTTTTTCTGTTTTACTATTAGCAGTAAAAATTTCATACATAAATAGATCATCTATCTATGATATATAAAATATAACTTACTATATACTTTCTCTTCTTGTCACCACTAAGAAATTAACACAATACAAAAAGTTTATAAAGTTGTTAATTTGTCACTACTCCATTACTTAAAAAATCTTATATAGAACAACAAACTAAAATGGAAGTAATGGATAGAATACCAATAAAGTCTTTGAAAATGAAACAGCCCGAATTCTCTGTTGTCGTTCCTATTTATAATGAAGAGGGAAACATAGAAAAGTTAGACAAAGAAATAAGAGATGTAATATCTAAGCTTGGAAGCTATGAGATAATTTATGTTAATGACGGTTCAAAGGATAATTCTTTAAATAATCTCAAAAAACTGAAAAATGCAGTAATAATAAACCTTAACAGAAATTATGGGCAGGCTACAGCTCTTGATGCAGGATTTAAAGCAAGCCAGGGAGATATTGTTATTTCTTTAGATGCAGACCTTCAGAATGATCCTAAAGACATACCAGCAATGTTAAAGAAACTAAAAGATGATGATTTGGATGTTGTTTGTGGATGGAGAAAACACAGAAAGGATAAATCTGGAATAAAACTCTTGACAAAAATAGGCAGATTATTAAGAAAAGTCTTGATAAAGGATTTAAAGCAAGCCAGGGAGATATTGTTATTTCTTTAGATGCAGACCTTCAGAATGATCCTAAAGACATTCCAGCAATGTTAAAGAAACTAAAAGATGATGATTTGGATGTTGTTTGTGGATGGAGAAAACACAGAAAGGATAAATCTGGAATAAAAATCTTGACAAAAATAGGCAGATTATTAAGAAAAGTCTTGATAAGAGATAATGTTCATGATACAGGATGTACTTTAAGAGTATATAGAAAAGAAGCTGTAAAAAGTCTTGACATTGGCGGAGAAATGCATCGTTATATTATTTCTCTTTTAAGATGGAAAGGTTTCAGAGTTGATGAGCTAGTTGTTAACCATAGACCGAGATTTGCAGGAACAACAAAATACGGATATTCAAAAGCAGTTAGAGGATTCATAGACCTTATTTACATCTGGTTTATACAAAAATACTACCAGAGACCTTTGCACATTTTCGGACAGCTAAGTCTAATCTCCTTATTTTTAGGAGTAATTATGGAGATTATAATGTTCTATCAAAGAATATTCCAAAATGTAGACCTTAGCGATAATGCTTTCTTCTCACTAGGTTTCTTTCTTATACTTATGGGAGTAATCTTCTTCAGCTTTGGAATAACAATTGACTTATTATTAAAACAACAGTTGAACAACTCGCCATATGAGAAAAGGTATTACATCAGGGATGTAATATATAGTTAAACAAGAAATTTACAACAAAAATATTATTTTTCTATTTCTTTTAAAACAGCATTATAAATAATTTTAAAATTATCTTTTATAAAAGACAAAAAATCTTTAACCTCTTCCACATTTGGACTATAGCCGTAATAGTTAATGTTATGTCTTAATATCCTTAAATTTTCTATTAAATTTAAAGATCTTGTAGTATTAACTTTAAGTTTTAGTAGTTCATTTATTGGCTCAATATGATCTTTTGATTGAATACCTCTTTTTACTAATAAAGCATCTCCTAACATTCTTAAACTCTCGTAGATATTTCTTATAATGGTAGAGCCTGAATTCTCAGATACTTCAAGTGAAAGAGTAAATTCCATTTCCTTTTTTGAACTTTCCATTAAGCTGATTGCATTTTTGCTATCTGGTCTTTTATATCTCATTTTTTTACCTCTAGAAAACCATCTAGAATGACTCCATTTGCAATATTTGAAAACAAATTTATATCAATTTTGTTCCTTGAAAAAAGGTGAAGATTTATTGGCACTTTTTTTCGATACCCAAATTTTTCGATTTCACCGATTTTAATTATTTTCTGTTCTTGATTGCCGGAAACCTCAACTGCTAAGTCTATATCGCTCTTTTCATTATCATCCCCCTTTCTATAACTCCCAAATAATATTATTGCCTTTGAATTTCCAGAGAGACTATGAATTTCATTAATAATCCCCTGCTCATATAATAAGTTATAAATTAGCAATAAATTATATCCTATTTTTCGGGTGAAATTATAAATATGCTTAGGGTTACTTGAGATTCTCCAGCTTTTTCCAATTTCTTCTTTAACTAAAAAACCCTCTTCTATTAATTGGAATACTACAGCACTTGCACTTTTTTTCGATACAGAGACTTCTTTAGCAAGTTCTGTTAGAGTTATTGGTATAGTGGGATATGCAAAAAACCACTGCATAATTTTATTATAAGCATCACCTAATTCTATAGCTTCTACCTTGTTTATTTTTTTCATAACTATGGTAACTTAAAGTACTATATAAATCTTTTGGAAACCATATAGTAACTTAGAAGACCATAAAGTTTCTTTCCAATTCCAAGTTTGTCACCACTAAAATTAAGCAAAAATAACTAAAAACAGCAACCTTTAAAAAAGACATAAAGTAGCTATTCTAAAGTAAAATAGCAATAAGTTAATGCAACTGTCCATAAAACAAGGCAAATAAAATCAATCAAAAATCAATCAATAATAAAATTAAATTAAAACATTGAGTTATATTACCTATAAAGTCAAAATCAATCAAAAATCCAATTAAAAAATCCAATTAAATAAAAAATGAATTTTGATGCTTAATTATCGGAACTAAGTAAAGTTTAAAAAGAAAAGCTCATTATAGGTAATATGAAAGAATACGAATATGAAGAAGATTTAGATATTTTATATATTCATAATAATTTTGAGAAAGAGAAAGTAATTGGGAATTTAGTTTTTGAGAACATTGTTATTGATGTAGGAGAAAGTGGAAAAGTTTTAGGAGTAGAAATAGATTGTGCTTCTAAATTGTTTAATTTTCCATCTGAGCAGCTAAATAATTTAAAGTTAGCTAAAATTCAAGTAATGAGAATAGGAAATATGTTAACTTTGGGAATAGCGTTAGCAACACAACTAAAAGAACATACTTTTCAATTTGTGATTCCACAAGAAACAATTAGAGTTCCTATTGCCCTTTAGATTCTCTTTTCATCCATTTCTCAACTTTCTTTCTCAACTTCTTATCTTGTTTTGTATAATCAAAATAGGCATTGAAAAACTTAGGTGGTGTTTCATCTAAATAAAAGCATAAGACTAAAGACTTAACATCTTCTATCTTATAAATAAAAGAATATTTATATCCCTTATTTGCTGGTCTTTTAAAAACACCAATTATTTTATCAAATTGTGGATAAATATCTTTAATTATATCAAGTTCAACAATATGTTTAATATAACTATCACGATTATAATATGGATGAATCCTAAAATCTGAAAATTTTCTTTTTTTAAGAAAATCTATCTTTTCTTCTTCCTCTTCTTTTGTTAATGGAATATCAATTTCTCCACTTTCCATAGCATTCAAAGGAAAATGTAATTATAAAACTTTGTGAGCTTCCTTCCTGTCACCACTAAAATTAAGCAAAAATAACTAAAAACAGCAACCTTTAAAAAAGACATAAAATAGCTATTCTAAAGTAAAATAGCAATAAGTTAATGCAACTACCTCAAAGGTAATGTAAATACAGGTTAATTAGCAATTAAATAATTCAATTAAATAAAAAATGAAAACAAATGATGCTTCAGATAATTATCAAGAACTCTCAGATGAAATAGATAGGATCTATGAGCATGTAACCAGAGTAATTGAAATAATTGATATAAGCAGTCTGCCGGAAAATCACTATGATGAGGTATTTGCCAAATATGATCACCTGTTAGGATTGAAGAAACTACTTTTGGAACAGGGTGAAAAAGAACCTGACCCCTTAATAAGAAGCAAGACTATAGAAATAGGAAAAAAAACAGAACTTTTATGTGATCAGGCAAGAAGATACCTGAATAAAATTCTCGAATACCAAATAAATGCAGGAATGGAATTGTAAAATGAAAACAAAAAAACGAATTTTGATGCTAAACTACGAGTTTCCCCCTTTAGGAGGCGGAGGAGGGGTTGCCTCTAAGAAACTTGCAGAAGGTTTTGTAAAAGATGGTTACCAAGTTGATTATATTACAACTTGGTTTAAAGGTTTAGAAAAATCTGAAAAAATTAATGGCGTTAGTGTTCATAGAGTTAAAGTTCTAGGTAGAAAAGAACTTGCAACTGCAACAATGGTTTCTTTATTATCATTTCCAGTTAAGGCATATAAAAAAGCAGATGAATTATGTAAAAAACATAAATATGACTTTATCAATACTCAATTTGCAATACCTACCGGACCTCTTGGAGTTTGGATTTCCAGAAAATATAAGTTAAAAAATATTTTATCTTTGCATGGTGGAGATATTTATGACCCCACTAAAAAAAACTCTCCACATAATAAGTGGTATTTTAAAAAAGTAGTTCGTTGGGTATTAAATAACTCTAATATAATTGTGGCTCAATCAAGTAACACAAAAAAAAATACAATTGATATTTATCATCCCAATAAAGATATAAAAATTATTCCACTTCCTTATGAACCTATAAAATTCAAAAAAGTCACAAGGGAGCAATTAAATCTAGATAAAGACAAGATATATCTTATCAGTGTTGGAAGACTTGTAAAAAGAAAAGGCTTTGATTTCTTGATAAAATCACTAGCAGAGCTAAATAATAAGAAAGTTCATGTTTTAATAATTGGAGATGGCCCTGAAAAAGACAATTTAATAAGTTTATCAAAGAAACTAAATGTAGAAAATAAAGTTCATCTTTTAGGCTATCAAAGCGAAGAAAAAAAGTTCCAGTATTTAAGGAATTCAGACATATATGTTTTATCAAGCATACATGAAGGTTTTGGCATAGTTCTCCAGGAAGCTATGCAAACAGGAATTCCATTAATATCTACAAATAATGGGGGACAGGTAGATATAATAAAAGAAGGAAAAAACGGATTTTTCATAAATTATGGAGATGTCAAAAGCTTAGCACATAAAATAAACCTTTTAATAAAGGATAAACCATTAAGAGAAAAAATGTCAAAGCAAAACAAAAAAGACATTAATAAATACAAAACAAGATTTATAGTTGATGATTATAGGAGGTTGATGAGATGAATCAAAAATCTGATAATTTTAAGAAATTACAAATAGAAGCTTATAAGGGATTAGCTAAAGATTTTGATGTTAAGCAAAAAAGAGAAAATAGGAACCATTTAAATAAAATAAAAGCAATTTCTAAGTTTTTAGATATTAAAAAAGGAGATAAGGTTTTAGAGTTAGGTGTTGGGACAGGTATACACGCAAAATATTTAATAGGGAATAATAAAAATTTTTACTTTTATGGGGTGGACTTATCTCCTGATATGATAAAAGAATCTAGAAAGAAATTAAAAAAATTAAAAAATATTAAATTGTTGGTCATGGATGGAGAAAATTTAACATTTAAAGATAATTATTTTGATAAAGTATTTATTTCAGGAAGTTTACATCATTATGACAATCCAAAGAAAGGAATTAATGAAATTTTAAGAGTTTTAAAAAAAGAAGGTAAATTTTGTATTATGGAACCAAATTATTATTTTCCAACAAACTTTTATGCAGCCAATACAATAAGTGAAGAAAAAAATATGGCTTTAATGAAAAAGAACAATTTCAAGAGATGGTTTAAAGAATTGGAATTTAAATATTATCAACTTACAAATTTTGCATATACTCCACCATTTCCAAAATTTTTAATTCCTATTTATGATAAATTGGATAAAGTTATAGAAAAAATACCCATATTAAACAAATTTTCAATAATGGTTTTTGTTAAAGGAGTGAAGGGATGAAAAATAATAAATTTGCAATTCTAATTTTAAATTTTAATGGACTTAGGGATACTATTGAATGTATAAATTCAATACTTAAATCAAATTATAGGGTTTATGATGTATTTTGTCTTGATAACAATTCTAAAAATAATGAATTTGCAAAATTAAATAACAAGTTTAAGAAAAACAAGAAGATAAACATTATAAAATCAAATAAAAATTTAGGTTTTGCAGGAGGGAATAATTGTTTAGCTTCAAAAGTTAAACTAAATAATTATGATTGTTTACTTTTATTAAATAATGATACTATTGTTAAAGAAGATTTTTTATCTGAAATGAATAAGGGTATAAATGAAACAAAAGATGATAAAATAGTTGTATTTTCTCCCACAATTTATTATTTTAATAATGATTTGAAAAAAGAAAAAATATGGAGAGGAAATAAATACAATAAATTATCTAACAAAAACGAAAGAATTAACCACCTTGTAGGTTGCGCATTTTTTATCAAATCAAAGATAGTAAAAAAATATGGTTTATTCAATGAAAACTTCTTTGCTTATGGGGAAGAACTAGAGTATTTCTATAGATTAAGAAAAAAAAGATTTATTTTTTATTATATTCCAAGATCTGTAATTTGGCATAAGGTTGTAGAACATAAAGATAGCAAACTTAAAATTTATATGGTTGCTAGGAATAAGTGGTATTATTGGAATTTAATGGATAAATGGGATAAATTATGGTATTCTTTCTATTTTTTATTTATAGACCGTTTTATTAAGTTAACAACTTTATTTTTACACTTTAAAAAATTAAAGATTTATCTTAAAGGAAATTTAGATGGATTAAAGTGGATCATAACTAATAAAAAACCTAAAAACCCATTTATTGAAGATGAATAGAAAAATTAAAACAATTGTATCAATTTTTATTTCATTATTGATATTAACTTTATTAATTTACAAATTGCAATCATTTGATAATTTATTAAAAATAAAAATAACTCCTCTATCAATTTTTATCCCAATCTTATTATTTCCTATAATAAAGATTATCAATTCATTTAGATTTTCACAATTATATAAAGTAAAATTTGGATTAAAATTAATTTCATTATTATCATATTCTAATATGATGTTATCAATAATACCTTTTAGAGCAGGAGAATTTTCGTATATTCATGGTTTTAAAAAATATTTTGATATAGACTATGGGAAAGGAACAAGCAAATTGTTTCTAGTAAGATTTGCAGATTATATAACTGTTTACTTTATTTTCCTAATTTCTAGTTTCTATGTTGCTTCTAATATTTCTAATGAAATAGTTAAGTTAATCTCAATTATATTTTTTGTTTCATTAATTATTTTTGGATTGTGTTTATTCATAATTAAGAAGATAAGTTCAAATAAGATAAATAATTTATTTGTTGGAAATATATTAAATAATATAAATCATGGTATAGATGAAATAACTAAAACAAATAATAAAGATGTTTTAATATTATTATTTTTATCTTTCCTTTATTGGTTTGCTAGATTAATTATGGGATTCTTAATTTTAATAACATTAAATTTACATTTGGATTTCTTGACATATTCTTTCTTTTCTCTGATTTTATTACTTATAGGATTAATACCTGTTAAATCATTTGGAGATTTTGGAATATTTGAGGGAGGATGGGCAATATTCCTAGTTAATTTAGGATTTAATTATGAAGAAGTATTGCCAATTATATTTCAGTATCATTTAATATTGTTCTTTATTCCAATTACTTATGGAGTTATTGGGTTTTTAATATTAAAATCTTACTTTAATTCAAATACTCTAGAATAGCCATCTTTAGATATATACACTTCTTGAAAATCTGGGGATTTCTGTACATATTCTAAAAATGCAGGACTTGCTTCAGTAACATACTGACGTCCACCATAAATATGGTAATATAAGTAATTTATTCTTCCATCTTGGGCACTCGCAAATATGACAACAAATATCTTTTTATTTTCATTTTCAATGACATATTTATCTAAATCTTTGATTGAATTAGAATCTCCATTTTGAGTGGAATAACTATATTTTATAATTTCACTTTTATCATAATATTGATCTATACTCTCTAATCCAATAGTAATTATTATCGTGTCCTCATCTGAATTTTGTCCTAGATATGTTGCAATATCTCTAATTCCTTCAATCATTTCCATCTTTTCATAAATTAATTTAGTGGGGTAATATTGATCTCCTGGAGAATCTAAACTATAATTATAAATTTGGATTAAATTAATACTTATTAAAAATATTACTATTAAAATTAGATACTTTTTATTAAAACCCTTTTTTATTAAAATTATTCCAACACATATAAATATTAATGGTAAAAAAAAGTAAATTGGCCTAAATGAAAAATTAAATTCAGCATTATTTATATAAAATAAGAAAAATAATAAATTAAATAGAGTGTATTGGTATAGGTTATTTCTTAAATTGTTAAATGTAATTCCAGAAGTAAATATTATAAAATATATTGGATAATTCATTATAAACCATTTAATTTGATTTAATATATTAGAAGCATTCCAATTTATAACAGCACTATTATAAGTACTTTGAACAAAAAATAAGGTCCTAATATATTCTAAAAGTAAAAAAATGGATAATACTGTTATTATTAAATAGACTAATTTGGATTTACCTTCTTTTATGTATTTTAATGAAAGCAAATATGTTAAAAATATTATTAATAAAGCAAAATAATTTGTTAAAATTAAATATAGAATTATTGAAATGAATAATGAAAGTAAAATTATTTTTTTATTATCTTTATACTTTAAATTAATAAATAAAATTGCTAGTATTAAAGTTAATGAAGGAGCATAAAACCTAAGATATTTTGCAAAATATATAAACCATATTTCTGTGGTGTACAGTAAGGTTATGATCAATGCATAATATTTGGAGATATAAACTTTAGATATGAAGTAAATAAATATTATTGATATTATAGAAAATATTACTATAGGTAATCTATATATAAATTCAATGTTTGGACTAATACTTAAGAAGTTAAAAAAATATTTTGAAATAATGGGCATTAATGAAACTAAATTTGCCCGAGTGTAAGATTCTTCTCCTAAAGAGAACAATTTTCCTTGTTCAAAATAAACTTTGGCTACTTTGGCATGATAATATTCATCTCCTTGAAAACCATAACCTCCTAAACCATAAAAATAGAAGCAAGCACCTAAAATAACAATAAGTATAAGTCCTACCGAATACCACCAACCCTCTTTATACATCCAATTTGTAATGCTATAAGGTAATCTAATTAAAAAGATAAAAGGGCAAGCAATGGTTAATATGATTAACTTTAAGATTTTATTAAATAAAGAATCATTTTTGCTGTGAATTACCTTAGCAAAACCATAAGAAAGATTAAACTTACTTAATGTCTTGAATTTTGTTGAAAATTCATCTTTTCTTTTTTTCTCTTTTGCTTCTTCTTTATCTTTTTCATCTTCCAGCTCTTTCTCTACCTTGTTTTGATGTGAGTAAAATGTCAAAAACCCTGCTGAAATTGCAAAACCTATTATATATGCTAAATAATCATTAACTATTTCTCTTTGGAGAAACTGGTTAACTCCTAGAACAATTAAAATTAAAATAAACAAATGCCCTGTCAGATAAATCCATGTATTATTCTCTCTCTCATTTTCAGGTATTTTATTTATCCTTAAAGCTAAAAATCCAGTGTTTACAGTTAAAATAAAGTAAAATATATAAAGAATATTCCAGAATTCAGGAAGATAACCAAGATAATTTACTAATAATACAACTAAAAACAAAACATCTAGAGCTATTGTAGCATGTTTTACCCATGGATAATATTTTTCACTATTAAATCTCATTTTCTTTAATAATATGTTAAATTTAAAACATTTCTGTTAAAATATCTTACCAGATTTTAGTTTTTAAACCTTGTGTAGAGTTGTTATTTTGAAGTTGTAACAAAACTGAAACAAACTACTACCACTCCTGACCCAACCAATTCCTCTTAAACCAATTAAAAAATGTGTCTGCATTACCAACTTAAAACAAGGAAAAGATATTATATATTAACTTACAGATTATTTATACATAAAGCTTAAATAATCTTTAGAATAATAATTAACATGGAAAATATAGTAATAAGCAAAGAAGTCATGGAAGACTTGATTAGACTTAAAGAAGAGCTTGATTCAGTTGTAGAGTCAATTGAATTAATGGTAGATGAGAAATTCATGAAATCTTATAAGGATGCTAAAGAGCAGATTAGAAAAAGGGAGTTTGATAGCTGGGATGAGCTATAAAATACTTCCAACAAAAGAATTCTCAAAAGACTTTAATAAATTAGATAATCAGTTTCAAATTAGAATAAAGAAAAAAATAGAAGCTGTTGCTGAAAATCCTGAAAGACTTAAACATCTTCATTACGATTTAAGAGGAAGTTGTAGAATAAGGGTAGATAAATTAAGAATTATTTTTTCATATAATAAAAATCTTAATGAGCTTTATCTTGAGAAAATAGTCTTTGATCATAATTACTAGTTAGATAGTAAATTTAATGTCTTTAAGGTAAATTCTATTAGGGTCAAGAACTTTTATCTTAATATTTTTTATCTCATCAACTGAAAATACTTTTTTATAACTATAGCTATTTCCACTTATAGAAAGACTATTTTTATCAGAAATTACTATATCCTGTCCTGTAAACTTGGGGTTATTTGTTGAAGGCATGTCAAACCATGTTTTTTCATTAATTGTCAAATAGTCAGAATAAACATTAAGATATCCTACACTTGTCTTAATACTATACTCTCCTGGTTTTGTTAAATTATATTCATATCTTTTATTTAACCACTCTTTATCTAGGTTTATATTTTTATTTTCAGTTCCACTTATTTGTATAGTTTGATTTTTATTACCATGCCAATAGTTAAAACCTATTGTTTTGGGAGTGCTTACTTTTGTATAAAAATCAAATCCTGTAATTGGCAAAATATTCCCAGCAATTAAAATCTTATTTGAATTTATTCTAATATTCTTTAATGTAGAATCTGCAGCATCATTATTCTTGTCTTTTGTCCAAGTAATTATATACACTCCTCTAGGCAGACTTCCAAGCTCTATTTCAAACTCTTGCTCTGCTCCAAGCTTATTTGTATTTTTCCTATCTCCATCATCTCCATATGTTTTAGTAAAGTATGACTTTCCATTGATATCACTAATATTAACAATATATTCATCATCTCCTAAATAACTATTTAAGTCCTGTTTGACAAACTTAA
>Ga0208245_1001767_pt1 | contig 12156 bp, 9 predicted proteins | sample RifOxyC1_FD_184035 | JGI IMG/M metagenome (GOLD analysis project Ga0208245, IMG submission 184035) | Soil microbial communities from Rifle, Colorado - Rifle Oxygen_injection C1 (SPAdes) | ecosystem: Environmental > Terrestrial > Deep subsurface > Rock core/Sediment | place: Rifle, Colorado... | reverse complement strand
AAACGAAGAGAGAGCAAAGTCTGGCATTTTAAGAACCAGAGAGTTTCTAATGAAAGACATGTATTCTTTCTCTCGCACACAAGATGAACACGACCGATTTTATGAGCAGGCAAAAATTGCTTATCGAAACATATTTAATCGTGTTGGTATTGGGGATGTAACCTATTTAACCCTTGCCTCTGGAGGTAGTTTCTCTAGATATTCCCATGAATTCCAAACTCTGACCGCGGCAGGGGAAGACACCATTTACATTAAAGATGAGAAGAAGAAAGAGGCAGTGAATAAAGAGGTAGAGACACCAGTTGGAGTGCCAGAGAAGAAAGCGATAGAAGTCGGTAATATTTTTTCACTCGGAACGAAATTTTCGGACCCTTATCTAAGTTTTAATGACCAAGCAGGAAAACAGCAGCTTGTCATTATGGGTTGCTATGGCATTGGTTTAGGACGTCTGATGGGCACAGTAGTCGAAGTACTTTCAGATGATAAAGGTGTCATTTGGCCACGTGAGATAAGCCCGTTTGACATTCACCTACTGGTTTTGACTGAAGAAGCTAAAAACTTTACTGATGAGATATATAAAACTCTTACATCACAAAATATTACAGTGCTTTATGATGATCGCGATTTACGCGCGGGTGAAAAATTTGCTGATGCCGATCTCATTGGCATTCCTGCCCGAGTAGTAGTGGGAGACAAGGCTCTAAAATCAAAAAAGTTAGAAATTAAAGATCGGGCTACAGGCGGGCTAAAGGAAATGACTATCGAAAGTCTAATTAAGAAACTAAGAAAATAATGAAATTTCCAGGTATAAAAAATCTGCGCAAACTTTTTTCACACGATGTGGGTATTGATCTTGGTACGGCCAATACCCTCGTATATCTTGGCGGTAAGGGGATTGTGATTAACGAACCGTCAGTGGTGGCCGTCAATCAAAAGACTGGACAAATTGTCGCGATCGGTACCGAGGCCCGAGCGATGCTTGGCCGGACGCCAAGCCATATTTTGGCTATCAAGCCTTTAGTAGACGGCGTCATCTCCGATTTTGAGATTACCGAAGAGATGATCGGCTATTTATTGGGTAAGGCGACATCTGGTTCCACTAAGTTGTTCAGTCCCAGAGTAGTTGTTGGAGTGCCTTCGGGAATCACAGATGTGGAAATTCGCGCTGTGCGCGATGCGACCAGAAATGCCGGCGCCGGGGAAGTACATATCGTCGAGGAACCGATGGCGGCCGCCATCGGTATGCGATTACCCATTCATGACCCCGTCGGCAATATGGTGATTGATATTGGTGGCGGCACTGCCGATATAGCCATCATTTCACTGGGTGGAGTGGTCAAATCCAAGAATGTACGCATCGCCGGAAACAAATTTAATTCGGATATTATTGCTCATGTCAGAAATCAATTCAAAGTTCTTTTGGGAGAAAAGACGGCCGAAACAGTCAAAACTTCCATTGGCTCGGTTCTACCCACTCATGCTCCACTCGAGATGCCGGTTAAGGGACGCGATCTGGTGTCAGGTTTGCCTAAAGAAATCATTCTTACTGACACAGATATTCGTAACGCTCTCTCTCAATCGGTCGAAAGTCTCACTGAGACTATCAGAGAAGTATTGGAATCCACTCCGCCTGATATTTTAGGCGATATTATGAACAGAGGAGTGTATCTCTCCGGTGGTGGCGCGTTGGTAAAAGGTCTTGCCGATCTCATCGAAAGTGAGATCAATATACCGGTGCATATTGCCGCCGATCCGCTCACAGCTGTCGCTCGTGGCACAGGTATTATTCTTGCAGATTTGGAGCGTTTTAGAGATCTACTTATAGAAAATGACAGTGAATTACCTCCCAAAAAATAGGTCAAAGTACGTGTATGTTAAACGAATATTTTTTCTGGCGGTAATTTTCATATTCGTGGCGGCTGTTTTTCCTTTTCTTGATACAACCATCATCGCGGTTGCCTCTCCCATTTGGAGAACAATTAATAAAATTTTAGGCAGTGAAGCGCCGCCATCCTTGATAAGCAATCAAACTCAAGAAAACATTCTTCTCGAATTGGCGGGTCGAAAACAGAAAACCAATATGGTAGTGGCGTCTGTGTTGACCCGACCACCGCAAACGCCATACGACGTTATTATAATTGATGCCGGTTTAAACGAGTCTATTGTTATAGGGTCTGAAGTATCATTGCCAGAAGGACCAATCTTGGGAACAGTTTCCGAAGTTTTCCCAAAAAGTGCCAAAGTCAAACTTTTTTCCGCCAGTGGCGACGAAACAAACGCTATTTTGGAGAGGCATAATGTGCCCGTCACTCTGATCGGCGCGGGCGGAGGAAATTTTAGATTTGAGCTACCACGTGACATGATTGTGGAGACGGGAGACAGGATTCTTTCTTCCGATATCGCAGCGCGTCACTTGGCTACAGTGGGGGATGTGAGTGTCCGCCCAACCGATTCATTTAAAGAGGTGCTAGCCAAAAGTCCGATTAATATCTTTGCCCTAAGGTTTGTTTTTGTCGCGCCATGACTCGCCGCCTTATCGGATTCGTACTGATACTCGTCTCTATTTTAATTTTACCGTATTGGATTTATATTCCCGTCTTGTTTGTTGGCATTGTTCTTTTTCCGTTTTTTTGGGAGGGCATTGTTCTGACGTTTTTCATTAATATAATCCATAACGTCGGGACAAACTTTTCTGTCTCTCTTGTTTCTCCTTTGACACTTGCTGCGTTGGTCGCGCTTATCGTCATGTTGCCTATTAGAGGAAGTTTAAGATCTTATGTTTAGAACGCTTTTCCGTAAAATAAAAAAACGAAAGTATCAAGATATTGATCCGGAAGATATTTTCATTGATTCCACCAATCTACCGGGCTTTGAAGAGCATCGTTTCAAAGGAAGGATGGAAAAACCAATTGGTAGAAAAACATTTTCTGTTGTGAAAATTGTCTTGGCTCTCATGATTTTTGCTCTGATTTCAAAACTTTGGACCTTGGATATTAAAAATGGTTCTCTCTACGCGCGAATTTCGGAGAATAATCGTCTGGAACATACACTCATATTTGCGGATAGAGGCGTTATCTATGATAGAAATATGCTTGAATTGGCGACTAATGTCGTCAAGGACGGTACAAACAGTTTTGCCAGCCGACTCTACTCTCCTATTAAGGGCTTGTCACATGCGATTGGATATCTTAAGTATCCTCTCTCAGATCGGGCGGGTTTTTATTACGAAGAACATTATCGCGGTCGTGACGGCGCTGAGCGCGTTTACGACGATCTGCTTCAGGGAAAGAACGGTTTAAAATTAAGAGAGACAAATGTTTTTGGTGAAGTAATTTCTGAATCCGTCATTAAAAAGCCGACGAACGGCAGCTCAATCGTTCTCTCCATCGATGCTCGCTTGACAGAAGTTCTCTACGGGGCCATTAGTTCTCTTGCCGTCAACAACGGTTTTATCGGCGGCGCGGCCGTGCTCATGGATATCAGAACGGGTGAAGTTATCGCGCTTACGAGTTTTCCTGAATATGACCAAAATATGCTTACTGCAGGTTTTGACCAAGCGGCGATTAATTTTTTGATTAATGATTCGTCCAAACCATTTCTCAATCGTGTGATAGGCGGACTCTATACCCCAGGATCCATTTTGAAACCCATCATCGCTCTCGCGGCCCTTAATGAAGGTCTGATTTCTCCCACTAAGCAGATTTTAAGCACCGGTTCTATCACAGTTAAGAACCCGTATGATTCATCCAAACCATCCGTTTTTAAAGATTGGAAGGCTCACGGTTGGACGGACATGAGAGAAGCGCTGGCCGTTTCTTCAGACACCTATTTTTATTCCATTGGTGGCGGTTTCGAGGATCAGAAAGGACTGGGCATTACCGCTCTGGATAAATATTTTCAACTTTTTGCTTTGACAGAAAAGACCGGAATTGAGCTTTTGGGTGAAGTAGCAGGAACTATTCCCACTCCAGAATGGAAGAGGGAGAAATTTGACGGTGAAATCTGGCGATTAGGTGACACTTACATCACCGCCATCGGTCAATATGGCACGCAAATTACCCCTCTTAATGCAGTAAGATTTGTGGCCGCTATTGCCAACGGTGGCAACATTTTAACACCTTCTATCTTGCTTGGCGGTAATCCAGAACCGGTAAAACGCGCCATTAAATTTGACGATGAAAATTGGAGAGTTGTGCGCGAAGGAATGAGGGAGAGTGTCACTTATGGTACGGCTGTTGGTCTCAACGTGCCGTATGTCAGGGCGGCGGCCAAGACGGGCACAGCGGAAATCGGTTCCGCCAAATTACTCGTGAATTCTTGGTCAGTCGGATTCTTCCCGTTTGAAAATCCCAAATATGCCTGGGCGGTTGTGATGGAGAGGGGGCCGAGTGCAAACACTCTCGGGGCCACGTCAGTGACCCGCCAACTTTTTGATTGGATGGCGATTCACACGCCGCAATATTTTGAATGACTTGTCCTGAGCTTGTCGAAGGATTGATTTTTGGGAGATATTAGGATATGATGCTCGCAATAATTTAATTTCATGAATGTCAGTGATGATTATTTGACCCAAGAGAAGTTTAATGAGCTTGAAAAAGAGGTTAGGCATCTCAAGACGGTGAAGCGCAAAGAGGTCGCGGAGGCTCTGGAGTACGCTAAATCTCTGGGGGATTTATCGGAGAATCAGGAATATCAAGAAGCGCGCGACAGCCAGGCGGTCTTGGAAGATCGTATTAGTCGGCTCGAAGATATCTTAAGGTCGGCTAAAATTGTTTCCACTCAAAATACCAATCGTGTCATGGTTGGTTCTGTTATAACGATCGAAAAAGAATCCGACAAGTCACGCAAATCTTATACCATGGTGGGTTCTGAAGAGGCCGATGCTGCGCGCGGTAAAATTTCCGTTCATTCTCCTTTGGGGCTGGCCGCGATGGGCAAAGTAAAAAATGAAACATTTTCCTTCAAGACTCCCAGTGGTATAATGTCGTGTAAGATTATTGACATTAAATAATGGCTTCTTTAGAAGAAATACGTTCCGCTCGGCTTGCAAAGTTAAAGGTTCTCTCCGAGCTCGGTATTGATCCGTATCCCGCGCATACTAATCGGGATCTATCCATAAATGAGGCAATAGAAAAGTTTGATGATTTAACGAAAGGTGGTAAATCTCGGATTATAGCCGGTCGTATCATGTCCTTGCGTATTCAAGGTAAGATTATTTTCTTTGATCTCTATGACGGCACAGGTCGCTTCCAGATATTTTTAAAAAAGGGCGAGCCGCTATCCGAAGAGTCTTTTGAACTTTTTGAGAAAGCATTTGATATTGGTGACTTTGCGGAAGTTAAGGGCACTTTTTTTCTGACTAAGAAAGACGAGAAGACCATGCTGGCCGAAGAAGTGAGAATGCTTGCCAAATCCCTGCGTCCCTTGCCAGAAAAGTGGCACGGTCTCTCTGACGTGGAAGAACGTTTTCGCAAACGTTATCTTGACTTACTCTCAAATCCCGAGGTTAAGAGGAGATTTGAGGTTCGATCGAAAGTGGTGACCGAAATAAGAAAGATCCTAGCTGGGGCCGGTTATCTGGAAGTTGAGACTCCGGCGCTTCAGCCGCTCTACGGAGGGGCCTCAGCCGAGCCATTTGTCACTCATCACAATGCTCTTCACGTCGATTTATATTTAAGAATTTCGGATGAACTATACTTGAAGAGATTACTCGCCGCCGGATTTTCAAAAGTGTATGAGATAGCGCGTGATTTTAGAAACGAAGGTATTGATACCACTCACAATCCAGAATTCACCATGCTCGAGTTCTACGAGGCCTATTCAGATGCAACAAAACAGAGAGAGTTTGTTGAGAATATAATAAGAAGACTCGCGTTACTTGTGAATTCAGACGGAGTTATGACCTTTGGAAATGAGAAAATTGATTTCAACAAACCCTTCAAGGTTATAAAATATCCAGAAATAAGTGATGAGGAGTTTAAAAAAACAGTTAAACCATCTCTCATTCAGCCAACTTTTCTTATAGATTATCCAGTAGATATGCTTCCGCTTACTAAGCGTAAGGAAGATAATCCGAGTCTGGCGGATGCTTTTCAACTCTATGCTGGCGGACTCGAACTGGTGAAAGCTTTTTCAGAACTAAATGATCCAATAGACCAACGCGCGCGTTTCGAGTCCCAAGAGAAATCCAAAGAGGGTGGAGACAAGGAAGCCCAGCCTCTTGATGAAGATTTTCTAGAAGCGATGGAGTATGGCATCCCACCTGCTGGGGGAGTGGGCCTTGGCATTGACCGTTTAGTGATGCTTTTGACAGACGTCAAAAATATCAAAGAAGTGATTCTTTTTCCAACGCTTAAACCTAAGAGTTGACTTCAATCTAATTATCCAACATCTAGATTTTTAGATTACATAATAATCAAGTGATTATTATTTATTTTATTTCTTCTCTTTTATTTCAGCCTTAAGTTTATCGATCAAGTCTTTGATGACAGATTCTCCAAGTTTGCCGTTGTCGCGGCTTTCGACTGTTACTTTTTCATCCGCTACTTCTTTGTCGCCAATGACAAGTGCATAGGGCACTTTTTCAGTTTTAGTATTCCTAATCTTCTTGCCGAGGGTTTCGTCAGAAACATCGAGTTCTGCTCGGATATTTTCTGCTTTTAATTTTTCAAAAACATTTTTCGCATATTCAAAATGCGCTTCACCGATAGGCAGAATTTTGACTTGAATCGGTGAGAGCCAAAGAGGAAATGTTCCCTGAGTGTGTTCTAGGAGAATAGACATAAATCTCTCGAGTGAACCCATAATAGCGGCGTGAATCATTACGATTCTTTCTTTATCTCCCCTTTCGTTCACGCAGGTCAGATCAAAACGTTCTGGCATATTAACATCCAGTTGTATTGTCGCCACCTGCCATTCTCTACCTAAAGAATCCTTGGTCATAAAATCGAGTTTAGGCGCATAAAAGGCGGCTTCTCCTGGCGCTTCGACGTATTTAGTCTTATTTTTCCCAGCTATACCCCGCAAAATTTTTTCAGCCTTATCCCACAACTCCTGATTACCGAGATATTTCTCTGGTGTCGACGGGTCTCTCAAAGATAATCGAAGCTCTAAATTTAAACCAAATGATTCATAGAAAACATGCACTATTTCCCAAATCTTTTGGATCTCATCTTTTGCCTGTTCAATACGGCAGAATACGTGAGCATCATCTTGGGCAAATGCTCTGGTTCTTGATAATCCATTTAGTTCGCCGGACTGTTCATCGCGATAGCAAGTAGTTGTATTAGCATAGCGTTGTGGCAGATCGCGATAAGAATGTGGATGGCGGGCGTAAATTTGAGTATGATGAGGACAATTCATAGGTTTTAGAGCAAACTCATGTCCTTCTCGAGTACTGATACGAAATAAGTCATCTTCAAATTTATCCCAGTGCCCGCTCATTTCATATAAATCTTTTTTTGTTATGTGGGGAATTTCTACTTTCTGATAGCCATATTTTCTACGTAATTCCCAAACAAAATCGTCCAAAAGATGTCTGACCATTGTGCCCTTAGGGGTCCATAGCGGTAATCCTGGTCCGATTAAGTCCGAGAAAGTAAATAAATCAAGCTCCTTACCGATTTTTTTATGGTCTTTATCTTCCATTGACTCAATATTACAAGGCCTTAATCTTTTCGGCAATAAAGGACGTTTCGTTCTTGCGTTTAGAAACCTTACCCTTAATAGCGATACAGATATCCGGTTGAACGAATTGTCTGAATTCACTAAGTATTCTAGGGAATATTGCAACCTCAATAACACCGGATAAATCAGCCAGACGCATGAAGACCATACGTTCATTCCCTTTGGTTAGAACATCGCGTATTTCCTCGACTATGCCCGCGATAACTGTCTCGTCACCTTCTCGTAGATGAGAGAGTTTCTCGATATTTGTCTTGAGCGCAAGAAGTTTATCTTGATACGCTTCAAGCGGATGACCGGAGATGTAGAGGCCGAGGAGCTCCTTTTCCCACTGAAGTTTCTCTTTTTGCGTAGCCGAAGGTCCTGAGCTTAATCGAAGGACGGGAAGAGTGGAAGTATCAGACATCAGACCAAATAGGGAATCCTGATTCTTGGGCGCGCTAATTCTCTCTTTATGATACGCGAGCAAATTATCAATATTGGCCAATAGTATTCCCCGTTCGCCGAAATTGTCCAAAGCTCCGCACTTGATGAGCGATTCCAGAGATTTTTTATTCAAGTTTTTATCTTTAATGCGATCGAGGAAATCCGCCAGATTTTTGAACTTGCCGTTCAGTCTTCTTTCCAGAGTGATGGCGCTTGAAATGCCTTGTCCAAAGTTTTTGATAGTAGTTAATCCAAAACGGATCTTATACGGTTTCGTATTTACTACGGTAAATTGGGAAAAACTTTCGTTAATAGAAGGAGGCAGTACTTCTATGCCCATCCGCTTGCACTCCTTGATCATTACGCCGATGGTTTCTACATCTCCAGACTCGGCAGTAAGAACGGCAGACATATATATTGCCGGGAAGTTTGCCTTAAGATATGCGGTGATATAGGCGATGTAGCCGTAACTCGCCGCGTGCGCTTTGTTAAAACCGTATCCCTGGAATGGTTCGAAAAGTTTCCAAAGCGCCTCCGCCTTCTCTTCGCTCATCCCGCCGTGTTTCTGACAACCCTCAACAAAGCTAATGTGCTGTTTTCTCATCTCTTCCGGAATTTTCTTGCCCACCGCTTTGCGAAATTTATCCACTTCGCCCCAAGAATAACCGGCTACCTCAATGGCGGTCATCAGAAGGTCATCTTGGTAAACTAGCACTCCATAAGTGGTATCCAAAAAGCTTTTCATCTTTGGGTGCAAATAGGAGATTGGTCTTTGTTTATGTTTTCTGGCGATATATTCCTTAATATTATCCATCGGTCCGGGTCGATATAGCGCTACCATGACGTTGATGTCATGGATATTGGTTGGTTTGAGGTCCATAAGTGCGCGGGTCATACCAGGGCCATTTAATTGGAAAGTGCCTTCGGTCTCACCCCGGGCGAGCATCTCAAATGTTTTCTTATCATCAACTAGGATTTTTTCGAGTGTTAGAGTTTCTCCTTCGATTTTCTTTAACCGCTCAAAAGTCTCGGCGATGGTAGCAAGATTCCTGATGCCTAAGAGATCGAATTTGAGAAGCCCCACCGTCATCTCTCCACCAGCATTTGGGTCGAGAGAATACATGTCATACTGCGTAATGATTTTCTGTCCACCCTTAGTATCATATTGGAGCGGTGTGTATTCTGTGAGCAGTTTAGGTGATATGACGACACCGGCGGCATGCACAGAGACGTGTCTGACATTGCCCTCAATCTTCTGCGCCATATCCACAATAGTTTTGGTGTCGGCATCGCTTTCATAAAGCTTTTTGAGATCCGGGTTCTCTTTCATCGCGCGTTCCAGTGTCATAGGGAATCCTTGCGCGCCTATGGGTATGAGTTTGGCAATTTGATCGCCCAAGGTATAGGAAAAACCGAGAGCTCGGGTAACATCGCGCACAGCTCCGCGAGCCATCATAGTGCCGAAAGTTCCTATCTGGGCCACATGGTCTGCGCCGTATTTCCCTCTGGCATACTCGATCAATTCGTCCCGTCTGTTATCCGCAATATCGAGGTCTATGTCTGGTGGTGATGGTCGGTCTGGATTTAAGAAGCGTTCAAATGGCAGCTGATATTCTAAAGGGTTTATATTGGTAATCCCTGAAAGGTAAGTGACAAGAGAGCCTGCGACCGAGCCTCTGACGTTTGTAAGGATTCCATGCTCGTGGGCGTATTTCAAGAGATCGGAAACTACGATCAAATATTTTGAGAAACCTTTATCCTTGATAACCTTAAGCTCGTATTCTATACGCTCTAGAACCTCTTGAGTTTTTTTGAGCCCACGTTTCTCGAGACCGTCTAAGACGATTTTCCGAAATGCCTCATCTGGTGATAGATCGCCCATATCAAGTTCTGGGAAGACCCACTTACCCAACTCAATTTCCAAATTGCACCTCTCGGCGATCTTGGCAGTATTCGCAAGTGCTTCCGGAGAGTTTTTGAAATCCTGTTTAACTTCTTCTGATGAACGAAAGTGAAGATCTTGCTCTGCGTCGAAGGTACCACGGTTCAGGTGTTCTTGGATAGAGAGAACTGTATTAAGGGCCGGCCGGTCAGCGGGTTCGAGGTAATAGACGTCATATATTGCCAATGAATTTTCTGGATAGAATCTGTCTCCAAAAATTTCTTTATAATATTTTTCTTCTTTAGCTATGGCGATTAGTCCTTCATTGTATTTCTCTAAAAGTTCGCGGTCTATGCGTGGTTTGTAGTAGAAACCCTCGAGATAGGAAGCGGTGACCAGTTTAATTAAATTCTTGTATCCTATATTATTTTCCGCGAGTAGCACCAGACGGCTGCGTTCATGGTCTATCCGCACTTCTTTGTCTAGTCTGGTTCGTAGGGCGACATAGAAATCAACTCCAATAATCGGTTTAATTCCTTGCGCTCGGCATTCTTTGTAAAATTCTATCGCGCCGTAGAGATTGCCGGAATCTGTCAGAGCAAGCGAATCCATGTTTGAGAGGCGAGCTTTCTTGACGAGGTCCGGAATTTTCGGCAAGGCTTCGAGAAGAGAGTAGTGGCTGTGAGTATGGAGATGCACGAATCGCGACATACGCGTATTATAATGTAAAAATGTCACATATTGTAGGTATCGATGAAGCGGGCAGGGGACCATTGGCCGGACCGGTGGCGGTAGGGGCAGTAGCGATTTCCTCAAGTTTCAAGAAAAACTTTTTTAAGAGTATTAAAGACTCTAAAAAACTCTCGCCCAGTGATAGGGAGTTGTGGTTTGCTCTGGCCCTTGAGGCGCGCAAAGAAGGACTGCTTGATTTTGCCGTCTCACTGGTCTCGGAGAAAGTGATAGATCGAAAAGGTATTTCTTATGCTATCAGGCTCGGTATCAGGAGAAGTCTGATGACTCTTGGCGTGTCGGCGGATTCTCAAGTGTATCTTGACGGGGGTATCAAAGCGCCGAAAGAATTTATCCATCAACTCACGGTTATAAGAGGGGATGAGAAAATTCCGATTATTTCACTTGCTTCTATTATGGCAAAGGTGATACGTGACCGTAAAATGGTTAGACTCTCAAAAAAGTTTCCGGAATTCAATTTCCATAAACATAAGGGTTATGGCACAAGCGAACATCGACAGGCTATATGGAAATTTGGCCCCTCTATTATTCATAGACGTAGTTTTTTGACCCGCTTGACAAGAGATAGATAGGTGTAGTATAATGGTGGGTAGACAGTGTGATAATAGGCGGTTCATCATATTAACCTTAAAGATAGCACCCCTAAAGTAAGGGGCAAGGAGGTTTCTGTGAAAATAACAAGTCAATCAACGTGTGGAACTATTGTTCACATAGAAGATAATGGGCGAATACAAATTGCCCGGATGACTTACGAAAAAAAAGGTCGGACGTCGATTCGTCATATCATGGAGTCAGGGAAAAATGGTCAAACTATCCTCCAAACTCTCACAGAGGGTGTGCTCAAGGAGGGGGCAAAGGATAGGATGGACTTCCCCATGAGTCTACTCTCGTTGGAACCAATTCTCATCGAATTCAGTAACGACGAGAAGAATCCTGGTGGTATCCACATCAAGACGGCATTTCCCGTTTTTGTGTCGGAAGATAAGCTTAGGGATGTCGAGGCGAAGGACGGTGACAACCATGATGAGCTTCATGGTCCAATTACAATGGTTGATATAAATGATCTTCTCTATGAGACGGAAGGGAAGACCGTACCATTCCACTATCGGGTTACGCGGTCTGTTTTAGTTTGGGCTGCGACCAATCCGAAAGTGTTGGATCATTACTATAGTCTCATCGCGAGTTGGATTCCGACCTCACTTACCGATGAGCAGAGGGCGGCTATCGAGGCCTACCCAGGTAAGTGGTAGGCGATTGTCCTGCATGCAGGACGTGAAATTGCAAAACAATTTCACGTCCTCTGCGGGGCTTTTCTTTTACCAATTTTGATGCTAAAGTGGGGTTATGACAGTACGAATGAGACATACGAGGTCTCATACCAGAAACAGGCGTTCTCACCACGCGCTTTCTAAACC
>Ga0208245_1001760_pt1 | contig 12203 bp, 7 predicted proteins | sample RifOxyC1_FD_184035 | JGI IMG/M metagenome (GOLD analysis project Ga0208245, IMG submission 184035) | Soil microbial communities from Rifle, Colorado - Rifle Oxygen_injection C1 (SPAdes) | ecosystem: Environmental > Terrestrial > Deep subsurface > Rock core/Sediment | place: Rifle, Colorado... | reverse complement strand
CGATTCGCGACCTCGGCCACGGTAGTTCAGGGGTTCACGGACCAGCGGCTCGCGTTCAGAAGCGTGGTCGACGCGGAATGGAACAGGAATGGTTACCATCAGCCGGCCGACATGGGTTACACGGATTATCTGAGCGCTTTGGACGCGGTTCAGAAGCTGATCACGGATGACGCCAAAGCCTCGATTGCAGCTCTGGACGGCCCGGTCGTGAGTTCCGTTTACGTCGTGATTTTCGTGAGCGATGGAGCCCCCGTGGTGCCATTCGCCGGTGACGTCGACGGACTGATCACCCAGAGTTCGTCCTCGATTCTGGCGAAATCGGAGCGCATCCGCGCGCTCAAGACGGATCCCAAGTTGAAAGTGGCGATTGACGATGTCGTCATTCACACCGGGTATTACTTCGAAACGCCCGATGCGGACGCGCAGGCTCTTTTGGCCGATATGGCCGCGGCAGGTTCCGGAAATTCGTATTCCTTCGGGTCGGGTGCCAATATTGATTTCACGCTTTTTGCCGTTCCTGTGCGCAAAGTCCGGCACATTCTTTCGGAACTTCTGGTCGAGAACGAAAACGCGGTTTGGTGGGACGACGGCCGGAACGAAAACGCGGTTTGGTGGGACGACGGCCGGATTCTTCGTGACTCGGACCGGGACGGACTTCCCGATGAAATCGAGAAACGTTTTCAGGCGAACGCGCTCGAGAGAGACAGCGACGGAAACGGCGTTTCGGATTTCGTGGAACTCAGGATCAAGGGCCAGGCTTGCAAGGACCCGTCGTGCTCGCGCAATCCGGCGCTTCGCGATAATTACGCGATCTGCACCGGCCTGACGAGTTCTCCGCCCTTCGGGACCATTCTTTTCCCGGACAGCGATCATGACGGGTTGAACGATTGCGAGGAGCTCATTCTGGGTTCGATGCCGGATCTCTTCGATTCGAACGGAGACGGCATTCCCGACTTTATGTCGCTGAAGGCCCATCTGCCGTTCCTTCCGGGATCTAAGCTGACGTCAACGGACGCGGATTCGGATGGCCTCAATAATTACAGCGAAGTCAAAATCGGGGCTCCTCTTTTTGCCTCGAATGACCGGTTGCTGTCCTTTAAGCCGATGACTTACGAGATGCGGCGACTCCCTTCGAGCGAGGGCGACGAGGACTGCTACCATGTGCAGATCAACGACATTACCGCGATGGGACCTGACAACCGGATTCGAGTGTACCTGGTTGAGAACACGTCGGTGATCGACGACAAGAAATTCTTGAGAATAGCGGAAGGACAGTTTTCCGGGATCGGGGATTATCTCCGATTCTCAAATGAGGATTTTAAATCGATGAATACGGGGGGATTATGAGAAACCTTAATCTGAGCATGACCGTGCTGTTGTTGATTTTCGGCGTGGCTTTGGGATGTAACAACGACCTTGATTTGGACGATATCGTCGCAAGCAGGGAGGCGGCAAGTACGTTGGGGAATCCGGCGCGGCAGCCCAGCTTTAATATTGAACTCACGAAGGGCGATACGCTGGTTTACAGGGAAGCAAGCGCATTCGGGATACTGCAGATGGAATCGGGCAGTGCCTATGCCTTGGATGTTCATTCATCCGTTCCCGGCACGATTTTCAGAATCAGCCTGGACGGAGCAGCGGCTTCGCCGCTTGAATCCGGAAGAAACCTTATTCCCTCGGCCGCTTTTCCGATGCCTTCGATTGGAAATCACTCGTTGCGCGTCGATGCCGAGCTGGATGGCGTTGTCGTGTCACGAAATTACGCGCTCGGCATTTCTTGTGAAGCCGCGATCGCGAACAGCATTGTTTTGAACCCTACCGCCATCGCGGTATCAGCGATTTATCCGAACGTTTATCAGTACACCGCCGGCGTCATTGCCACGGGCGGAATCGGGCCCTTCGACTGTTCCTGGGATTTCAACGGCGACGGTGTTCGTGACAGCGGCTTCGCGAGCTGCGCCACGCCGGTTCGTGCTTACTCGAATCATGTCGATTCCCGAAAGATTAAGACGTTTGTTCGCGATACCGTATGCAATAAAATTCTGGTCGTGGATGTCGATCGGGAGCTGACCGCGCCCCCTTATGCCGCGGTTCTCGGGATGAAATCGAATCTCTATGTCACTGGAACGGTCTCGAGCAGCGCCCCCGCGCTGACGCAGAACCCCGCGGTATCACTCCGGCACCTTTCATCGAATCAACCGGACATTCTTCCGGCCAGGGTCACCTGCAACTACAGCAGAGTGAATGGAAAAGGGACGTTCACCGTAAAAGGTTTGAATACCTACGCTCTGACCTCGTCCAAATCGCATGGCTTTTCGATCACCGTCAGCAATATCGATGACACGATCATCGGCGGAGTCGGCGGATCCATGAATGCGGCAAATGCCGTTCTCCAGCAGGTACAGTTTTCTACCGATGAGTCCCCGGATCTGTTGAACAGGATGGTATTTCAGGGTGGGCAGACCTTTTGTCAGCTCAATTCCGTGAACATGGAACCGAAGGATATCGGCGGCGTTCCTTGCATGAATCCCGGGACTCCGATCCAAAGCAGCTATATCGTGGCCGGCGAGGGGACTTTTCAGTGTACGGGCTTGCCCGGGACGAGCGCTCTCGGGACATCGATTAACGTCACCCAGGGCGCGTTCTACTGCGAGTACCGCTTCGTCGACGCCTGCGGCGGTGGCGGCGGTGGCGGTGGTGGCGTGGACCCCATCAAGCTGTAATGCGTTCAGCGTGAACGCAATCGGCGATAAAATGAGAGGTTGAGTTTCCGCGCGGCATCGAGACGATCGGCAATCGACCCCGTCGGATAAAGAGCGGGGCAGATCGCCGGGCCCTTGCCCGCGTAGTAGTCGCGCACGCAGCTCTCGTTATTCTTGAGATCCCTTCCGTGATTGGAGTAGGTCCTGAACTGCTTTTTTGCCAGTCATCGGAATAGGCAAAAAAGCAGAGTCCCCAAATGCCGACCAACACCCGTTTGCGGAGTAGGGGCAGTCTGTTGAGAACGGTCGCCCACGCGATGGCCGAGAGCGGCACCAGGAACGCGGTGACTTCCGCGTAACGCGAGAATTTCGACGCGCTCAGGAGTCCTCCGGATCGCCCCAGGGCAAAAATCGCGGCCGCGGCAAGCAGACCGAAAATCGCGGTGAAGAGCTTGTACTCCGCTATTTCGAGCGACCTCCCGGCACGAATCTCGGAGAAGCGAATCGCGGGCGGGAGAATGACGATCAGGAAACAAAGGAGGCCGAGGAGAAACGAGGTGGTGCCGATGCCAAAGCCCCAGGAAATCTGGTTTGTGAAAAAGTTCCAGAAGCTCAGGCGATCAGGCCAGATGATCGAACTTTGATTCGTCTCGGGCAATGAAATGACCCACCCGGCGAGCGAACCGCCGATGACGATCGTCACGGCGGCGGCCTGGCACAAAAAGCGAGTGGAATTCTCCCGGCCCGCGCGAAATCGCACCAATTTAAAGAAGAGCCAGGATAGCAGCAGTACCGCGCAACTGCCCGGGCCAAAGGACATGGAAAAAATCGAGAGCGCCGCGAAGGCCGCGCCGGTCAAAATCCTCCGGCTGCTCTGTTTTTCATCGAAAAGCAATTCGACCGCGATGAAAAAGAAAAACAGGCAAAGGTGAAAGGCCGACTGGAAAGCCCAGTAGAGATTTTCGTGAAAAATCGTTGAAAAAATGAAAACAGAAAACGCGGCGGGAATGCCCGAGTCCATGTTGCCAGGTTGTTTGATGCCGAGGCGGATCACCCACGCCACCATGGCAAGCCAGGTCAGTAGATTCAGGGCGACGTGGCTCACGAGATTCCAGCCATTCAGCTTGTAAAGCAGCCAGACGAGGAACTTGGTCGTGACGACCAGGTGTTCGTTGTGTCTCGCGAAAAGCCAGTCCCAGGTCAGTCCCGCGGGAAGCGCGTCCGGCAGAAGTACCTCCCATTCATCCCAGTACGGGAGATCAACGGCCGAATGGAGGATTAGGAGTACATTCGTGCATGCGAGCGCGATGAGAAGAATCCATGCTGTGCGAAACGGAACGGTTCGGGGAAGCGACATTTGAGTCATTCATCGAGCAACGGGCGGGAAATGTCAAATAGCGGGCGAAAAAAAGGAGCGGCGTCAAGGACGCCGCTCCAAGGGTAACCTGACGTTGAGAGCCGGTCAGTTTTTTCCGGTCATCTTTTTGATGAAGCGGACTTCCCTCGCGATGTAGGGCGTTCCGTCGCTCCGGAAAATATCGTGAAACCAGAGCCGCGGCTCTGTTTTGTACGGCTTCTTCCATGAATCCCAGGGATAGTTCGTTTGCGTCTTTCCGGCCACAAAACCCCAGTTATACGCGCCGATCTTCTGTTCCTTCAGATACGGCATGATGGACTCGAAGGTGTTCTTCATGGGTCTCGCCATGTATTCCGTGCAGACAATCGGCCGGCCGAACTTTTTCAAGTAGTCGACGGCCAGCATCACGCGGGGAAGCGGGTCATAGTTGTGGAAGCTGATGATGTCCGAGGCTTCAATTTCGTAACGATGAAGCTCGGTGAAGGTCTCCGGCTTGCTCCAATCCGCATCCCAGATCGCGACGGTCAAAGGCTGGCTCGGATTGATTTCGCGCGCCCAGGTGAAGACCTTTTTCAGGAGCATCAGGGCGTACATCTTCTTGTCCAGGAGTTCCACCGGACCGTAAGAATCGACGTTGGGATTGCCTGGTTCATTGTAAAGGTCCCAGATCACGACCCGAGAATCGTTTTTGTAGCGGTCAATAATACCCTTGATGTAGGGCTCGAGCTCGGCGTGCCGATCCGGATTTCCAAGAATCTCCTTACCGGGGCTCTGGACCCAGCCCGAGTTGTGTACTCCGGGCTTGGGGTCGCGCTGTTTGCCGAGCGCGGGGCTCGGATCCCAAACGTCATCAAGCAATACGAACATGGTTTTGAGATGATGCCGGTCGGCCATATTCAGGTATTTGTCAATTCTTTCCAAATAGCCCTTCGGATCCTGCTGCCAGACGAGATGATGCAGGAAAACGCGCATCGTATTGAATCCGAGCGATTCCGCATATCCCAATTCACGATCGATCGTCTTGGCGTCGAACGTTTCCTTCTGCCACATCGCAATCTGATTGATCGCCGTCGAGGGCCCGAAATTGGCGCCTGCCAGCCAGGGTTGTTCGGCGTACCAGGCGTTGGCCTTCTCCGCGGACCACTGTCCCGCGCGATCGGCGTCGGGAGCATTTGCCCCGCCCGTCGAGCACGCGACAAACAGGACTGTTGCCAGCAAACTGCATGCGTAACGAATCATCGATTTGTCCTTCCTTGTTTTATAGCCCGGCCCCGGGTACTAGCACCGTGGCTTTCTCGTTGGTCTGTTCAGAATAAAGTTTCGCGATCTGATCGGCGACCCGCCTTCCTTCACCGGCGCGGGCCAGGGCGACGATCGAACCTCCGAAGCCGCCGCCGGTCAGCCGGGCGCCGAAAACCCCGGGCTGCGCGGCCGCGATTTCGACGAGCACGTCGATCTCGGGAATCGAGACCTCGTAATCGTCGCGCATGGATCGATGGGATTCGCCGAAAAGCCTGCCGACCGCCGCGAGATCTCCGGCTTCCAGGGCCTGGACCGTGCTCAGCACCCGCGCGTTTTCGAGAATGACATGCCGTGAGCGTTTCTGCAGCACTTCGGGCAAAGCAAGGAACGCGGCGGATTTCAATGCTTCCGGTCCCAGATCGCGCAATTGGTTGACGCCGAGCCGTTCGCACGATCGCTCGCATTCCCCGCGTCGCGTATTGTAATCAGCTCCCGAGTTGCTCCCGACGTTTTTGTGGGAGATGCCCGAGTTGATCACGATCAAGTCAGCCCGGTCGAGTGGCAGCGGAACTTTTTGATAGCTGAGGTTCCGGGTGTCGAGAAAGAGCGCGTGTTTCGGATCAGCCAGGCTCGCGGCCATTTGGTCCATGATTCCGACGCGTGCGCCGACAAAATCGTTTTCCACTTTCTGACCGAGCTGTGCGATTTGGACTTCAGTCAGCGGAAGGGAAAATGCGTCACGAAGTCCGCGAAGGAGCGCGACTTCAAGCGCCGCGCTTGACGAGAGTCCGCTGCCGACGGGAACCGTGGAATTGATCCGAACGTCAAACCCGGGCACCTGATGACCCTCGCGAGCCAGAATCCACGTGATTCCCCGAACGTAATCCGCCCAGTCGTCGTTCTTTTTTTCCGAACCTATTTCATATCTGATGACCTTCTGAAATCCCGAGCTCTCGATCGAGACCTGAAGGTCAGATTTTGTTTTCGGCCGGATCTCGACCCTCGTGCTTTGGGGAATCGAAGTCGGGAGCACGAAACCACCATTGTAGTCGGTGTGTTCCCCGATAAGGTTGACGCGACCATGTGCTGATGTACGGATCAAATCCCGGTTGCCCATTGGCTTACCTCCAAGTGATGACGAAGGAACTGAACTGTGAGCAGTGAAAGCCAGTTTACCAAAATTATCTTGGGCTGGTCAAAGATTGCGAAGCCAAATTGTAATTATTCATTGAAAATTCGCGCGACTCGGTTCAACTTGGATTAAATGGAGAAAAAGTATGAACATCCGAACTCTCGTGCCTTGCGCGTTCGTCGCGTTTTGTGCCTGTTCCCATGCACCGGTTATGCAATCTAGTTCAGTTGCGGGAGTCTCGCAGTCTGATTTCGGGAAGACCGCCGACGGAAACTCTGTTGAACTCTACACCTTGACGAATGCTCAGGGTCTAAAGGCGAGCATCCTGACTTATGGTGCGCTCGTGACCAAGCTCGAAGTTCCGGATCGCAATGGCAAGCTCGGAGATATCGTCCTCGGTTTTGACAATCTCGAGGGATACCTTGCCGGTCACCCCTACTTTGGGGCGACTATCGGCCGCGTCGCAAATCGAATCGCGAAGGGAAAATTTACACTCGATGGCAAAACGTATTCGCTCGCGATCAATAATGGACCTAATCATCTGCACGGCGGTCTCGCCGGTTTCGATAAGCGCGTGTGGAAAGCGGAGCCAATTGCTTCGAGCGAAGGTCCTGCGGTGAAGTTTTCCTACAGGAGTCCTGACGGAGAAGAAGGTTATCCGGGAAATCTTGATGTTAGCGTCGTCTATACGCTCACGGCCCAGAACGAGCTGAAAATCCAATATGCCGCGACGACCGATCAGGCCACTCCGGTCAATTTGACGAATCACAGCTATTTCAATCTCGCGGGTGGCGGCGACATTCTCGGTCATGACCTTACGATTCATGCGAGACGGTTTACTCCCGTGGACGAAACACTGATCCCGACCGGCAAGCTCCAGTCCGTCAAAAATTCGCCGATGGACTTCACGAAACCCCATCAGATCGGTGAACGTATCGCACAGCTGAAAGGTAACCCGGAAAAGGGGAACCCCGGAGGTTACGATCACAATTACGTACTCAATAGCGGCACGGGCGAGCTTGCTCCGGCGGTGCGGGTTCGCGAGCCGAATTCCGGGCGTGTGATGGAGATTTTCACGACTGAGCCGGGCGTCCAGTTCTATTCGGGAAATTTTCTCGATGGCACGCTTAAAGGAAAAGGCGGAGTGGTTTACCAGAAGCACGCCGGGTTCTGTCTTGAAACGGATCATTTCCCGGATTCAGTGAACCAGCCGAAGTTCCCGTCGATCATTCTGCGGCCCGGAAAGACCTATACCCAGACGACGATTCACAAGTTCTCTGTGGAATAGCCGGGAAGAAGCCGGCTTCAGCTCTTTTCGAGCTGTTGGAGCTTCTTCTCCCAGTCGTAAGCGGTCTTGCAGATAAACCCGATGTCGTCGTGCTTCGGATTCCAGCCGAGGACTTTGCGAATTTTCTCATTGTTCGCGACTAAAGTTGCCGGATCTCCGGGACGTCGTCCCGCTTTTTCGACTTTGAATTCGGCTCCCGAGGCCTTTCGAAAAGCTTCGATCACTTCCTGAACCGAATATCCGTGGCCGTAACCACAGTTGAGTGAACAGGAAGGGCCGCCTTCTTCAAGGTACTTCAGCGCGAGGAGGTGTGCTCCGGCGATATCCTCAACGTGAATGTAGTCCCGCACGCACGTTCCGTCCGGAGTGGGGTAGTCCGTTCCATAAACTTTGAGGTGGGGCCTTTTCCCGCAGGCAACCTGACAAGCCACATTGATCAGGTGGGTGGCCACATGCGGGGCTTCGCCGAGCCGACTGTCCGCACGCGCTCCGGCGACATTGAAATATCTGAGCGCAACGTATCGGAATGGAGAACTCTGCGACAAATCTTTGAGCATGTACTCTGTCATCAACTTGGAGCGGCCATAAGGATTCACGGGATCGAGCGGAGAGTCCTCGGTGATTGGAATTTCCCGCGGATTCCCGTAAACCGCCGCGGTCGACGAGAAGATCAGCCTGCGAACGCCTTGTTCATGACAGGCTAAAACGAGCGAAAGCGATCCCGCCGTGTTGTTGGAATAATATTTCAGAGGTTGAGAGACGGATTCCTCGACTTCGATGTGCGCGGCAAAATGGATGACCGAAGTAATGCCATGCTCTTGGATCGTCTTTCGAACGAGTGCGGAATCGCGGATGTCGCCCTCCACAAGTACCGCTTCTTTCGGTATCGCCCAGCGATGGCCCGAATAGAAGTTGTCAAGGCAGACTACCTTGCGTCCTGCTTCGACCAACTGAGCGGTCGTATGTGAACCAATGTATCCAGCAGCGCCTGTGATGAGAATCATATGGAAAAAATAGCGCCAAATCGTTCCGGCTACAATCTCGAAATGGAGCCGATCTGGCCACGGATGAATATCTGAGCTATTCTTTCGTCATGGATGAACGTTCAGAGATCAATCGTTTGATGGAAATGGCGATCCGGGATGATGCGGAGGGGCTCGATGCCAGACGGAAAGCTCAAGCACTTTTGGGTCTGGACGATGCGAACTGGTTTTACTACCTCACGTTGTTTGAACGAAACACAGTTCAGAACAGACAAGGGGTCGTTCCCGAGGCGCGGACCGCCTATCCGCTCTCGACGGCCCCGGCAGATCTCCTGAAGCATCTCCGGATGGTGGCCTATACCGATCTTGCCAAACACTCTGAATTCTACAACGCCTCGGCAAAGAAGGCCGCGCTCTGGATCAAGAAGATGCAGGCGGGAACCGGATCATCGGTTTCGCGAACGAGTTATCTCGCTCGGCGGTTCGGAGTAACGGCCGAGCGCGTGACGATGGGCGCCAAAGGTACGGACCTGTTCATCGACGTTCTTCATCCGATTACGGGAAGGCCCGTGAAGATCCCGATTGTCGAAGCGCAAATTCTGCAATCCATTCTCGACCGAAAAGCCGGCGTTTTCGGAAAGATCATTTTTCACGATCTCGTGAGTTCGGAAACGCAAAAGGCCATCCGTGAAATCTGGCAAAAGCGCTCGCTCCTTGATCCAAAAAGAACTTACGAGGAACTCGTCCAGGAAACGCCCGGGCTGGAGCGGTTTCGGGCAACGGTACAGTCGTACCTTCCGACGCTGGATGAGGATGGTCAAATCACGTTTGAACGGCTGGCCCCAGGAGGACACGCCCTTTTTGCCGTCGATGCGTTGCGCGCGACTAGAAAGCCGGAACTCAGGCCTGAGGCGGCTGGAAACGTGCTTGTTTCGGCGATCAGTAACGGCGAGGACATCGGAGGTACGCCGGACGCTCTGATGGTCGGCTGGATGATCGCCGAAAGGATCCCGATCGTGCTCGTGACAACCGATAAAACCGCCGTAGACATGAAAGGTGGGGTGATTTCCCTGCTCAAGTCTTCGAAGGGGGATGTTTCCCTGACCGTACTTGAAACCGCCCAGGCCGAGGCCGCTGGCCAAGGTGATATTTTCAAAAAGGCGGAGGGATGCGCAAGCACGAATTTGACGTTGTTCAATTACGAGGTTCTTGTCCCCAAAATAGAACAGCTCGTCTGCGAAATCGGAGAAGATCAATTTCTGAAAATAATCGCGCCTGACCTGATTCGCAATGTTAAGAAACAAAAGGACGCGGCTGGCAAGGAGCGCAAGTATTTGCAGCTTGAAGGCGCGATGGGATCGACTCTGATGAACCTCGACCGCTACTGGCGCCGGAGGTATGGGGAGCCTTTGGTTCATCTGATTAACGTCGACAGACGGCACCGCACCCAGTTCTTCTCCCCCATAAAATCGGCTTTTGATTTTTACATGCAATTTCATTCCGATCGGTTCAGGTTCGAAGTCACAAATATGCGTCTGAAGAATCTGAGACCGGGTGAATTGCCCGTCATCAGTCTCAAGGATGGCGCGAGTGACGACAGATATTACCAGGACGTCGAAACCGTTCTGGAGGTCTTTCGCGGCGCGAGTATTCTGAATCTCGACGCCCTCACGATCGAGGGCAGGGTAAAGCTCACCGGGGTCGTCCTGCGCGGGAGGATTGAGATCATTAATCAGAGCGCTGCCGTTGTCGAGCTCGGAAGGTCCCCGCTTGAGAATGCACGGATCACGGTTGGAACGGATGGATCGATTCAGGAGACTCAGCTCTAGAGCGAGGAGTCCTGGCTGCAAGAAACACGATATTCCCAATGAAAGCATACCTGGTGTCAGCCCTGACACAGGGTTCAATTCCGAATTTTCGTGCTAAAATTTAAGAAACGTTAGGCTGTTTGTACGTCAATCGGGGGCCTGCATGCGATTCAATACTCTTTGTTTAAGTCTGTTCCTCGCGTCTATTTTGTCGTGGTTTTCGAGCGTTCACGCCGCGACGGTGACTCACTTTGCAGTGGTGGCCGGAGGGAAGGCTTTCACCGATTCCGCCGGTATCGCATACCGGGCTGATGCGAACTTTGTAGGAGGGCGAACGGCGAGCAGGACAGTCGCCATCAGCGGAACAATCGATGATTATCTTTATCGAAATGAACGGTACGGGAATTTTTATTATAAGATTCCCATTCCGAACGGGACGTACAACATTGTTCTGAAATTCGCCGAAACTTACTGGGCGGCTCCTGGCCGCCGGGTCTTTCACGTCAATATCAACGGAGTGCGTGCAATCAGTAATCTCGATATCTTTGCCAAGGTCGGACGAAATGCCGCGTACGACGTGGTTCTGCCGGTGACCGTAACCAATGGGGCGATTCGGATTGATTTCGTGACCGTAATCTATAACGCGAAGGTGAGTGCGTTGAGGGTTGAATCGATTTCGGCGAAAGCCAACCAGAACATCACGATCACGACTCCCGCACCCGGTTCTTCGAATTATGACGGCCGATTTACAGTCGCCGCTTCGGCAAGCTCAGGGTTGCCGGTCTCGTACTCAAGTGGGAATTTGAGTGTCTGCACGAATGTCGGTGCTACGTTCACCGTGATCGCGGGGAGTGGTACGTGCATCGTTCAGTACAATCAAGTTGGCAGCATCGACTACAACGCCGCTCCTCAGGTCACGAATAACGTCACTGTTTCAAAAGCGACGCAGACGATCGGCGCAATCAGCTTCTCCCCGGCTCCGATTGGCTTTGGAGCCACGAGCGTCGCAAGCGCGACCGCCAGCTCGGGGCTGGCCGTGACTTACAGCGCATTGACTCCGTCAGTTTGCGGTGTGAATAGCGCGACCGGCGGCGTTTCTGCTCTGAGAGCCGGAACGTGTATCATTGCCGCGCACCAGGATGGGAATGCCTATTTTGATGCTGCAACACAGGTCTCAGGAAGTCTTTCGATCAACCCGACTCTCCCGAGTGCTCCGACGGGAGTTATCGCGGCGGCCGGCGATTCACAAGCCACCGTTAGATTCTCGCCGCCCCTTTCGGATGGTGGGGCGGCGGTCACTCTTTACGTCGTTACCGCGAGTCCCGGGGGCGCGACAGGATCCGGAGCGGTAAGTCCTGTCGTCGTTTCGGGTCTTTCGAATGGAACAGCCTACACATTCATGGTGACCGCAGTCAATGCGGCGGGAACTGGGCCCTCTTCCGTAGCCTCGAATTCCGTGACTCCGGTTTACTCCGATGGTGTTGCACCGTTAATCGGCGAGCTTACCCTTCCATCAACCTTTGCTTCTCAACTCGTACCGGTGAGCTCATTCTCCGCGACCGATAATGTGGGAGTGACTGGTTACTGTATTACGACGACGGATTCCAGTTCAGACTGCCACTGGACTGAAACGGCGCCGACAACGATTGCGTTTCCTGGCACAGGGCTTCAGACGGCTTTTGCATGGGCCA
>Ga0208245_1001757_pt1 | contig 12216 bp, 11 predicted proteins | sample RifOxyC1_FD_184035 | JGI IMG/M metagenome (GOLD analysis project Ga0208245, IMG submission 184035) | Soil microbial communities from Rifle, Colorado - Rifle Oxygen_injection C1 (SPAdes) | ecosystem: Environmental > Terrestrial > Deep subsurface > Rock core/Sediment | place: Rifle, Colorado... | reverse complement strand
CGATTGGAGGAGGAACCCGCCGCCTCCGGCCCCAAGGAGCTTCCCGCCGGTGGCCCCTGCGCCAATCGCCACGTCGTACAGCAGATCCACTTCCGGGGTGGAAACACCTGGGCCAAGGGATTTCTTGATTCTCCACGCCTCTCCCAAGAGAGGCCCCCACTCGGCTACGTTCCCCTCATGGAGGTGCCCCAGTGCCCGACGGGTCAAGTTTCCCAGGTCGGCGAGTGCGGTGTCGCTCTTCCCCTCCCGCATGGCCAGGACCTGGCCGTGGGCCACCTCGCTAGAGACTCGGTCCCCGCCGACGTAGCAGAGGAGGAGGTATGGACGCACCGCCAAGGCCTCCTCGTCCCTCAGGAGGTGACTCGTAAATCGCCGGCCAGTGGCCGAGGCGCGGTGGAACTCCGTATATCTGAACCCACCCAACGCAACAGCCACCGGATCCTGCAGTCCGACGGTCTCGCCAAGGACCTCATGTTCCAGGTGCTCTACGATCTTCGCACTGGTTTCCGGCCCCGCCCCGTGGCCACGCCCGAGCAGGGTCTGAAGTGCTAGGAGAAGCCCTACGAGGAAGGCGCTGCTGGAACCAAGGCCGGTTCCGCCGGGGACGTCGCCGTCGTAGTGAATCTCCACCCCGCGCTCTATCCCGAGGAGGGCCAGGGCCGCGCGTACGGCACGGTGTTCGATGTCTCCGTTGTTGGTGACCTCCTCGATCTTCCGATAGACGACCCGGGACCTGTATGGGTAGAACCTCGGATTCGCCCACCGCGCGGTGATGTAGACGCTCAGGTCAACGGCCGTAGTTATGACGGCCCCACCGTGGCTATCGGCCCAGACCGGGTAGTCGGTCCCGCCGCCGAAGAAGGAGATCCGGAGGGGTGTACGGGTGATCACCACGGGGTGGCCTCTGGCAGGCCAGGAAATCCAGAGAGTAGTTCCTGGGCCCTGGCGAGTCCTTCCGGGGTACCGATGTCGATGTACCACTCCTCCGGCGATTCGAGTGGTTCGACCACGTGTGGGAGGGAAGAAATGTTCCCTTGGCCCACGTCAGGATTGTCCAGCAAGGAGTATAGAAGTTCGGGCGGAAGGTAGGAGATCCCAACGTGCTCCCCCACCCTGTCGCAGAGTAGGACAGCCGAGGCCCCGTCCTTGGGGGCCCGGTTGACCATTCTCTGGAAGGTGCCTCCCGGGTTCACCAGGTGGACGAAGGTGTCCCCATTCACGACCATGGATCCGACCCGGGACCACATTCCGAGTCCTTCTGACTGTCGAAGCACACTGAGCAATCCCAGAATCTCCGACTTGGCCCCGACCTCGTCCCTGTAGACGGAGACACAGGGACCCCACAGGCGGACGTAGTCGCGGACCTGCTGGTCTTCACGGCCTGTGGAAACCCAGATGTTCTCTGTCTGGCCCAGGACCCGGACCCGGAGAAGATCCGACAGAAGGTATCCGAGGAATGGCACACCGTTGACGGGGGCCAGACACTTCGGACCGTCGAACACCCGGCGCAGCCTCGTCCCGGGCCCACCGACTAGGAGGATGACGGGCCTTGGCCCTGGGTGGGCCGCCCCTGTCGGCTGCGCCTGGTCTGCCACCGTCGGGTCCTTGACCAACTCCCCCCCTTCCCGGAGGGTCCGGAGGGTCAGGTCCTTGACCAACTCCCCCCCTTCCCGGAGGATGGGATCTGTCTCGCAGTCGAGCGGGTCGAAGGCCTCGGTTCCCAAGTCCAATAGGAGGCTCTCGGCCAGGAACCAATAGGCGTGCGTCACCCCCCGGGGGACGTAGACCCTAGCCCCTGGCCGAAGGTCGAAAGTCCTCACCGGCCCTCCCCTCTCGAGGCGGAAGGCCGATAGGGCGGCGCCACTAATCAGGTAGAACCACTCGTCCTTCCGGGCATGGCGGTGGTTCCCCCGAAGGGTCTCACGCCTGGTGGAGATTAGACCGACATGGCTGACCACTTCGCCACGCGGCAGGAGGTCTCTGATCTCGCCGCGGGCGTCGCTCGCCACGGGGAAGATGGTCGACACTTCCATGGGCTACTCCACCCCCCACAAGGCCTCTGCCGGCCTGCCGCGCCACCAGGCAAGCATGTCGGTCAGGGTCTGTCTATATGGGATGGTCGGTGCCCACCCCGTCAACGTCCTCATACGGGAGGTGTCAGGCACCTGGAGGTCGGCGTCGGCGCGGCGGATCCGCTCCGGCGCCACGGCGACGTCGAAGTCCACGCCGGACACCTCCCTGAGGAGATCTACGACTTCGCCGACCGTCAAGCGGTCGTCGCCGCCGACGTTGAAGACCTCCCCTGCGTTGCCGGGGACGGCCAGGGCCGCGTAGGCCCGGACCATGTCTCTTACGTCGCAGAGGGTCCTGACACTGTTCATGTTCCCGACGCGTAGGGTGCTTGACTGCAGGCCACGTTCCATGCGGGCCACTTGCCAGCAGAAGTTACTGTCGAAGAATGGCCTCCCGCGGCGGGGCCCCCCGTGGGTGAAGGCCCGTGTCCTGACCGTCTGAAGTCCGTGGGACCTCCAATACATGCCGGCGGCCGCGTCGGCCACGCACTTCGAGAGTGCGTACGGGGACAGCGGGGCGAACGGTTGGGTCTCCCTGATTGGACAGTCCTTGGCCGAGACCCGTCCATAGACCTCACTCGAGCTGCACACGTGGACCACCGGGTCCCCACCGCTTGGCCACAGGGTCCTGACGGCCTCGAGGAGGTTGATCGTACTGCCGCCGTTGGCGGAAAGCGTCTCGAGGGGCCGCGCCGAGCTCGCCGGGACGTACGACTGGGCGGCTACGTGGTAGATCACCTCCGGCCTGGACTTCCCGAGCAGAGTAAGGACGGACCAAGGGTCCGTGAGATCACACTCCACCAAGGTGACCGCCCCGGGAGGGAGATGGGCCAGGTTCTCCCGCGAAGATCGCCACCTGGCCGTACCCCATACAACGTGGCCTCTGGCCAGGAGGAGATCGGCGAGGTGGCTACCGACGCACCCGGTAATCCCTGTGACCAGGGCTCTCATAGAGGCCGTTCGTCTGGCCTACCAGGCTCGTCTTGGGACCACTCGGTGACTCGACGCTTAATATCGGCCACGCCCAATCCCAGGCGCCGCCAGATCTCCTCTCGACCACCGAGGTCAAACACGTATCCGTCGGCGCCGAGGCGCAAGACCGCGGGCGTTGGCCAGTCTCCAAGGTCGCTCAGGGCCTCGAGCACAGCCGCCCCGAGCCCCCCAGGGAGCAGGTGTTCCTCGAGAGTCACGACCTCAGGGAATCCGTTGACCAGAGAAGCCACTTCCCTACTTATTGGGAGTCGAAGAACCTCTACCACCGTATCTGTCCCGCCAAACGCCTGCAGTGCCAAGTGTGTCATGACCCCGGTGGTCACTATGCACCTACACCCAGGCCCCGGCCCGGGCCGGTGGAGTCTGTAGCCAGACTCGAGGTTGACCTCCCCTCCCAGGTCCGGGAGCCCCGCGCGGTCAAACCGAATGTAGGCGGGCGTTCTGGCTCGATAGACATGCTTGGCCAGGGCGCCGGCCGTGCGGCCGTCGGCCGGACTCCACACGGTCATCCCCGGTAGCGATCGCATGAGCGCCAAGTCTTCGGTCGTGTGGTGGGTAGGCCCCATGATGTCATACGAGTACCCGGCGCCGACCCCCAGGAGGGTCACGGGGAGGGACATGGCGCAGATGTCCAACTTGGCGAATTCGTAGACCCTGGCTGTCACGAACGGCGCTATGGCGTACACCCATGGACGCCACCCCTCCAGGGCCATGCCGGCGGCCAGGCCAACGGCCTCTTGCTCGGCGATGCCAACGGTCACGTACTGCCGTGGGAGCTCCCGGGCGAAGGTGTCGAGCGTCGGCGCACCGTTGTCGGCGGCCACGAACACGCAGTTCGGGTCCAGGCGGAAGATCTTCAGAAGCTCCTCGAAGAAAGCATCCCGCATCCCTACTATCCTGGGAGTGACCTCGGGGGTCGTCACGTCGTCGGGCCTACCCATCGTCTACCCCGTCCAGGAACTGGCCGACGCCAGGCGTGAGGATGCCGAGGTCACCGCGTACCGCCGCGAGGTCCTCCCCTGAGGCCCGCCAGGAAGGCAGAGCCGTGGCCCTTCTCCGTCTTGGCCACCACCGCCAAAGGCCTCCCGGTGCGGCCGACACGGCGCCTCGCATCCTCCAGGAGGGTCGCTATGCGCTCTGGGACGTGGCCGTCGCAAGCCCTCACTTCCAGGCCGAAGGCCTCCAGTTTCTCTTCCAGGTCCAGGTGTCGAGGACCGTCCAGCGGGGACTCTATCTCGTCCGAGTACCCGAGGGTCGCCTGGCCATTCCGATCCACGATCACGACGAGGTTATCCAGCTCGAGGTGGTTGGCCACGGCCAGCGCCTCCCAGCAGGAACCCTCGTAGAGCTCGCCGTCGCCGGTGAGACACACTACCAGGTGGTCCTGGCTAGACCACCGCGCCGCAAGCGCCATCCCCGTCGCCAGGGGCAGACCGTGGCCTAGGGACCCACTGACCACCTCGATCCCAGGGACGTGCCACTCGGCGTGTACACCTAGGTTGGACCCAGGCCCGGCGAAGTTCGCCAGATCACTCAGCGGGAAAAACCCGACATCGGCCAGTATGGGGTAGAGCCCGATGCCTCCCTGCCCCTTTGAGAGAATGAACCTGTCCCGATCCAGCCACCGCGGCTCGTCCGGGCGGTAGTGGAGGAGGCCTCCGTAGTAGAGAGTACATAGAATCTCGGTCTGACTAAAGGCCGTGGTGACATGGCCACTCCGGGCCGCCACGGCCATCTCCAAGACCACGCGACGGACCCAGAGGGCCTTCTCGGCTACACGGACCGGATCGAAGTCTCTGTCAGGGAAAGACAAACCCGACCCCCACCCGGCTCCCGACCGCCTCGGTGTTGTATTCCACTACGTGACCCCGCGACCACCGTGTGAGCGCCGCAGCGACGTAGTCGTACTCGAGTGGCTGCCCTCCGTACCGATCATAGCCGAAGTCTCGTCCAGGGACCCGCATGTCATGTATGACCACCACCCCACGCCCGGCGTACAGATCACCTATGGCCTCAATCTCGTCAAGGAGGGGCCAGTAGCCCTCCCAATGGGCGTCCAGAAAGAACAGGATGTTCCCAAGCCCGGACACCTCCGGGATCACCCTGCGGAGGACCCCCGGGGACGACCCCACCTCCAGTCTCCAGTTCTCACGGCCGGACCCAACCAGCAGGCCCCCGGCCGACATGAGACACTCGGGGTCGTTGTCCACCCCGACCACCAGCCTGACCATGGCGGAGAAGCCGAGGGTCGACTTCCCCTCATTCGTCCCTGTTTCCACAACGGTATGGATCCCGTAGTCGGAGATTATCCTATGTAGCCGCTCGACCAGGAACGGGTCATCCAGTGCGAAATGGGGTTGGCGAATCAGCATGGCTGTCGCCCGCCGCTAGGCGTCCGCATGGTTGTCGCCCGCCGCTAGGCGTCCGCCGGGACGCCGACGCACCAGTAGGCCAGAAAGTCACCTTCCCACGTCACCGGCGCCCACCACCGACCGTCCACCCCCTGCCACATCCCCAACGGGGGGATAGAGGGTGTCTCGACCGGGGACCACCCCACCAAGGCCAGGTAACCAAGGTGACCGACATGCTGCGTCCAGGTCGCTAGGAGGGAGCCGGTGAGCTTCTCGACTACCTTGTCCCTCCTGACGACGAGGAGGTCCACTGGCCCATGGTCCCACCCGGCCTGTTTGAAGTGATCAGGGTTTCGGACCTTCAGGCCGGTGGCCACGCGAAGGATATCTTCGAGAAGGTCCTCGCCCGGACCAGGGCCTGGCCCCTGGCCGGCGCCGAGGACGACAATCGATCCGCCGCGGGGAATACGGGAGGTCAGGTCTCCCAGTCGAGATACGTGCCGGCCACTCATGGCTTCTCCAAGTCTGGGTGCGTCTGGCGCGGCCAGGCGATGCCGGCGGCGACCCTCCGGTGGGTATCCCCCATGAGCTCCAGCCCACGCCGGTCCGCATCCTCCTCGATGCTGAGACGGCCCATCAGGGCCCGTACCTGGACCAGCCGTATGGCGGGACGCTTCGAGTGGTGGAACCTCGCACCGGCGGCCGCCAGGCGCAGCCCCAACTCGCTGTCGTGCCGCGCGTGCAGGCCATCGAACGACTCGTCGTTTCCGCCAAGCTCGCGGAGAAGTCGCAGCGACACGCTATCGTGCTTCATGAAGTAGTATTCCCAATGGACGGAGCCGTCGACGAACCTCGTAGAGGCTTCGTCCTGCCCGGTGTTCCCGCGGGTCCACCCCTTCCCCTCGTCGGTTCTGTTCTGCAACGGGAGGACCCAGGCCACCTCCGGAGTACACGGATACTCAAAGATCGACTCGAGTCCCCACAGGTGTTGAGAGAACGGATTCATCGGTAAGCCCTTGGCCAGGCCCGACGCCACGCGGGGGGGCCAGGCGTTGTAGAAGGCCCCGTTCACTACCAGGCCGTCGCCACCGGCCATGTGGAGGGCGGCGTGCTGGGCCAAGAAATCCGGCCTGACCGAGGCGTAGTCGGCCAGCCAGATCGCCACGTCGCCGTCGGCACGGAGAATGGCCTCGTTGTGGGCCCTGGCAGTCGAACAGCGTGGCCAGAGAGACCGAGGATTGGCCAGGTGCCGCAGGTCGGCCACTGGCCAACGTTCCGCCGCGCGCCGCACCGCGGCCCGACGGTCGGCCGAACAGTGGAGTTCGTCGATCAGGACCACTTCCCAAGGGCCCGTGTAGTTCTGCCGACTGAGGCCAGAGAAGGCCACGTCCAATCCACCCGGGCGGTAAGTACAGAGGAGGACGCTCAGCCTGGGCTGCACCGGTGGCGCTGCCGGGGCCAAGGGGTGGCCAAGGGGGAGAAAGATGCCCCAGTACCACCGGGGATCCTTGGCCAGGCCGCTCCGGAGCGAAACCACCTCCATGCACGGGAAACCCGCGAACAGCTCGCGGACACGATCTTCTGTCCAGTGAACTCTGTGTGAGTGTCTCTTCTCGAGGTCCCCCTCGGCCGTGGCCTTGAGGCCGGCTGTCCCAAGGTCCCCCACGTGGTCCTCCCACCTGTCCTTCTCCACGGGTGGGTCCTTCGGCAGGGTGGCCACCACCCGCCCTCGCGCCACGCGCCGGGCCTCGGCCAAGGCCACCTCGGGCCGTTCCATGTGGTCGAGGGAATCTCCGAACACGACGGTCTCGAACTGTCCGTCGGCAAACGGCCACGGAGCCACACAGGCGTCCACCTGGCGAAAACCGGGAACCTCTGGCCACAGGTCGATGTCCATGTTGACTGTCCCCGATACGTGACCGAAGTGGACCGGGTCACTCTCGCAGCCGACGTTGAGAATAGGCGCCTGGGCGTGGTGCCACTGAAACAGGTACCTCATGTCGTTCCCACCCGGGCACGGTGTGATCATGGTTCGACCTCCCTGACCAACGGCCTGTAGGCCACGAGGACCTCCGGGCCTTCACCCGGCCCACCCCCTGGGATTAGACGGGCGTCCAGGACCTCTCCCCGGCGGGTGATCAAGGCGACGGCTTCCTCGAGAGAGGTGACGTTGACGTGGCTCGGCATGGCCTGGGCGCCTGCGGCGTAGTCCAACGCCGTCGGGTCCTGGACCTTCAAGGTGCCGTGCCAGTGGGGAAGGACGACGACCATAACCCCGTCGTCGTCCAGGTACCTCTCGGCATCGTCCAGGACCCGGTCTGGGTAGAGGGTATGCTCGAGGACGTCGAGGAGGCCGACGCAGCCATAGTGTCTCTCTACCTCACCCTGCGCCGCCACGAAGAACCTAGCCCTGGACCCAATCCTAGAGGCCTGGTCACTACACAGCGCCACCTGCTCGGCCGAGATGTCACAACCGGACCAGAGGATGTCGGGATCCCCCTTGGCGAGCGCGAAAATGTTAGAGCCGTGGCCACAGCCATACTCAAGGGCGGTAGGTACCATTAAGAGACGGACGATCCCGTAGAAGGCGCCCGCCCTGGACGGAAGGAGCTTGAGGTTGTCGGCGAATTCGTCTGCTAACAGGTATGTCCCCTCCCTGGCGTGTAGGAGCTCCTTTTCATAGCCGCCAAACTTCCCCTCGCACAAGGCCACGGCATGGTCTACGGCCGAGCGGACACGCGGGTCGCCCCGGGCCCAGACCGGGACGCCCACGGCGAGGAGGCCCATGGCGGACGCGAGGTCCCCCCTCCGTAGGGACCGATCATAAAGGTAGAGAGCTGCCTGAACGGCCAGCTCCCGTTCGATCTCCCAACCGACGACGTCACCGCCGGAGACGTCGGAGACCGGAAGGTTCCGCGCGTCTTGCAGCCGTTTGGCGAGTCTCTGGAAATCGAAAGAGATCATGATACAGTGAGGCCCCTACCCCAACGTACCCCACGAGCCAGGGCGCCGTAGAGGGCCAGGTAGTCCCGGGCCATACGTTCGGCGCCGTGGACGGCCACGGCCCAGCGACGTACGTACTCCCGATCCATTTCCAACGCGCTCCGCACGGACATTGCCAGGGCGTGGGCACCGGATTCCCAGCTGTCACCTAGTGGCCACCCCTCTGGGAACATGGCCAATGCCCCGGTCCTCCCAGGGTGGACCAACTCCGGCACCCCTCCCCGATCGAAGGCCGCCACCGGCACCCCGCACGATTGCGCCTCGATAACGGTGCGTGGGCAGGCGTCCAGGTAGGTGGCTGGGTGGATTGCCACCGCCGCCCGGGCGAGGAGGTCCCGCTTCGCCTCATGGTGGCCAGGGCCGGGGGGTGGCAAGGCCAGGATGGTCAGGTTCCTAACCCCGTCGAACTTCTTCTCGAGGTATGTCACCGCCTTGGCATGCACGAGGGACGTCACCCCCCAGGCGCAGACAAACCGAAGGTCCGGCAACAGCCTCGCCACGAGTGGGAGGAAGGAGAGACCCTTGTGTTCGTGGGGCCTTCCGATGTAGACAACAAGGTCCCTCTCGTAGTCGGCCGACGGCCGGTAGAAGTCAAGATCACACCCGTACCGAACCACCCTTGTCTCCGGAATCGGAGGGCCCGGGAACCCCTCGGTCCCCGACAGCGGGGTTCCCCACCAGTGGTCGTGCCCTGCCGCGGCCGCGAGGCGGGCGGCGTGACTCACCACGACCACGTTGTGGCGGGCCGGTGGCGCAGGGTCCCTCCATGAGATGCCGTTGGCCGTGTAAAGGTGTGGAATGGCGCATTCGCCACGCGGGCCACACGCGGCGACATGGACCTGCGTCGAGCACGACAAGTCGTGGATTACGTCACACCCGCGCATGGCCTCGACGACGTCTGGGGCCGCCCCCTTCTCCGCGGCCACCCAGCTGCCCCCGGGGGAACCGTTCTCGGCCACCAGGGGAATCTCTACGAGACTACCGCCAGGTGGTACACGGCTTCCAGCCGGAGCGGCCAGGGTCACGGTGTGGCCGAGACAGGCCAACGCCCTGGCCAAGTCCCAAGTGGCTACTTCCGCGCCGTACCCGTCCGGCGGGCACCGCTGGAGCACCCCGCTATAGAGACCGACCTTCACAGTGCCTGCTTGCCGGTTGGCTCATAGGTCCAGTTGGTTCATAGGTGAGGATGGAGCTGACCTGGCCCCCACGGTTCTGTAGGATCCTCGCATCCAGTATTCGACCACGACTCTTGACTAGAGACACGACGTCACCGAGGCGGTACGGGGGCCCGCCCCCACTCTGCGCCGGGCCTTCTGGTTGAGACAGTGTAATCGTTCCCCCCAGGGCCGTCATCGCCTCTGCCTGGTCCAGGATGTCCTTCGGGTATGCCGTGTGCTCCAAAACCTGTAGCAGAGCAACGGAGTCGAACTTCTTCTTGGTGAGGGCCTGGGATCCCCATTCGTAGAAGGACGGGGGGTCCCCGGGAAACTTCAGGTGCCGTGTGAGTTCCAGACAAGAGTCGATCTGTGTCTGGTTTGGGTCTGCCCCAACCCATTGAACTCCTGGTTCACACTGGGCGGCGAGAAGAACATTGCCCCCGCTTCCACACCCAAGTTCCAACGCCGACTTGGATCTAGAGACACGAACGACAGAGAGCCATTGAAGCGCCGGCGGGGTGAGAAGCCCACCCTCTCTCTGGTAGGCGACGAAGGCGTCTTCGAATGAAGTGGAGGCGGCAGCGAACTCCAGCTCTGGCGTCCCCGACTTTTCCGCGCACGAGAGGACGATTTTCCTCAAGAAGAGAATTCTCTCGTCGTCCGACACCTGAGAGGGAACCGAGTACGCGAGGAGGTGTACTGCCCCAACCAACTGGTCCCGACGCAGTAGAATGTCCACTAGCCAGAAGACGGAAGACACCACGGCCTCTCTCCATGGCCAGTCCCGATCTTGGGCCTCCTCCGGGACGCTACGGAGCTTGGCCACAGCCTTTCCGAAGTCTAGATCTATCATGACTGGTCCACGTGGGGGGCTATACCCATCGGCGACCCTCCATGATCAGCGAGGTGTCTGGCCAACGATCGACCACTTCGAGGCGGATTGACTCAGACATACTCTCTCTGGGTCGTTGGCAACATACTTCTCGGAACCCGGCCGCGCGAAGCGTCTCGCCGAGCCATGCCTCGTCGTAGAGTGCTTGGTGGCCGTCGTAGACACCGGGTGGGGTGGTCGGCGAGTGGTTCCCGAAGGCGTGAGCACTGAACTGCGCCGCCGCCGACACCGAGGCGTACCAGCCCGGCTGTGAGGCCTGGCCGTGGTCGAGCATTTTGTTCTCTACGTACGCCCTGGCCAGTAGGGCCAGGTCTGGGGTTGAAACTCGAATGACTCCCCCTGAGATGAGGACACGGAACGCCTCGGCGATCGCCGTGGGTGCTTCTCTCGTGGGGTGGAGGTGCTCGAGGACGTCTAGAAGGACGACCGCCTCCGCAGAGGCCGTCGCCACCGGCAACGCCGTGGCGTCGCCCGGCAGGGCGCCCGCCGTGGGAGTTCGGTCTATGTTGACCCACCCCGGGATGAGGTGGGCGCCGCAGCCGACGTTGATCTTGAGGGCCACGGTGTCACCTCCCGGACGGCCAAAGCGCAGACGCCAGACGCTTGGCCACGGCGTCCCACGAGCTCTCGCCCATCACCACCCGGGCCACGGCGTCCCCTTGGTAGGACCCGTCGGCGACCGCACGTATCGCCGCCACGACCTTGTCGGCCACGGCTCCCGCGTCGGCGCCTGCCTGGAACTGGAAGGTCTTGTCCGGCAGCGTCTCTGCCAGCGCCCCGGCGTCGCTCACCGCGAGGGCGCAGCCGGCGGCCGCCGCGCGAAGGGCGGTGATGCAAGAGACCTCAGGGTACTCGGTCGGGTACGCGAGGACGCCGCTGCGCCGCATCTCCGCCGCGAGTCGGACCTGAGGCAGGCGCCCACGCGGGAACACCCGTGGCGTCTCGGTCAGGGCCTTCCGGATAGCCTCTATCTCTGTCCATATACCCACCTGGCCCCCGGCCTGGGCCAGGTATTCGGCGGTGTTCCATCCATAGTAGACCTCCAGGATGGCCTCTGGCTCTTCCTCAAGGACCAGTGGCCACGCCCGTAGAAGCGCCAGGAGGCCCCTGTGGGGCTGGGAGGCGTAGAACACCCGGCGCGCATCCCGGCCGAGCCCCTCCGGGAGGTCGAACTCTTCCGGGGGAATCCCATTGCCTATGACAGCGCCGGTGAGGTCCTCCGTGGCAACACCGGCGGCGCTCGCCAGGGCCTCTCGCTGCCAGCGGGAGACGAACAGGTGGCTGCTCCTGCCCGCCACGGACCCGGACCACTCGATCCCTTCGGGATAAGTATGGTCATGGTGCCAGACCCAGGCGCGATCGCGCGGCAGACCTGCCATGACCGGGTATGACAAGAGGTACGGGGCGCGGTGGAAGATCAGTGTCTCGTGGCCGACACGCGTGGCCACGGCCAAGGCCTCCAGGTCCGCCGTGGCGATGTCTCTCCACTCTACCCCGCCCCGGATCTCGACCCCGCCTGGGGGGTCGTGCGGACCGTAGCAGCAGACGGCCACGCCGCGACGTGCCAAGGCACTCGCCAGGTAGATGACCGCCTCCTCGCTTCCTCCACACCCACCCTCGCGAACGCTGTCCGGCCCCCAGCGTTCCGCCCAGAATGGGGAGAGGATTGTGAGGCGCGGTCTGCGCTCAGATGTCGGCCTGGTAATGGCGAACATCCTTGGCACCCCGCCGCCCGGGCGAGACGGCTT
>Ga0208245_1001756_pt1 | contig 12217 bp, 9 predicted proteins | sample RifOxyC1_FD_184035 | JGI IMG/M metagenome (GOLD analysis project Ga0208245, IMG submission 184035) | Soil microbial communities from Rifle, Colorado - Rifle Oxygen_injection C1 (SPAdes) | ecosystem: Environmental > Terrestrial > Deep subsurface > Rock core/Sediment | place: Rifle, Colorado... | reverse complement strand
ATGTTCGATCCGAGAACAAATTCCCGAGGAGCCCGGGAAGCGGGAGATGAAGATCGACGGTTGCAGCGTGCTGGACAAAGTGCCGAAGAACTAACACAGGCGTTTATCAATTTGCGTCGATATCTCGATTCGATGCCTCATTCGGCCAATGCTTCGTCTCCAGTGACGGCTCCAACGGCCGGTGATGCTTACATGACTTCTTCGGGCTTTCTTCCGTTTCAAGTTTCACAGGGCGATCTCCTCGTCAATCGTAATTCGTTGGCTAATGCCATGGTATCTGGTCCTGGTGGGCTTGCCCCACCGACACCGGCTTCTTTGGCAGGCGAAACCGCCGCGCGTTCTTCAAATCAAGGTATGCGAGCTGATGTCCGGTTTGAAATTCCTGTAAATATCGACGGGCGAGAAATTGCTCGCATTATTGGAAATCGAGTTCTCGATATGGATCAACGACGCGGTGTTACCGTCGAACCCGGTAGGCGCGAACGAGTAGCGCAACATGGCGCGTAAGTTGTGCAAGGCGTTGCACAAGTTTCGGAGTAATCCATGCCGATGAATATGCCTTCCGATGGTTCGTCCATTGGTTCGACTGAGAATAGCGATGTTTATTCCAATAATAATCGCTTGAATGAATCGAATAACGACTTAATGCCGAGCCCCTTCGAGGACGACGAAGGAGTTTCTCCGAGCCAAACTTCAACGCAAGACGTTAAACAATTTTATTTCGTTTTGGAGGAAGACGCCGGGCCATGGTATCAGCGAGGAGATAGGCTTACTTCACAATTTACTCCAAATTCTTTTCAACGAGAACAGGCGGCTACACTTTCTTCGGGTGGCGGTTTCTCCATGCCGCACCCAATTTTGCAATGGATAAGCGGCGGGCAAGAGACAATCTCGATGCAAGTGCGACTTTTTTCGGCGCATAGTGAAGATCGTACCGCCGAGCAAAAGTACACGATGTTGAAAGATCTGGCCCAACCAATACCCGAGTTTGGTCGCCCGCCGATTGTTTCATTTTTTTGGGGGCAGCTTTTTCCTGATGGATTTCCTTGTACTATCGAGGGATACGGTAGCGAACAATTCGACGAGATTCGTCCCGATGGCTCTATGCGCGGGGTCACGCTTCAACTGACTTTGAAGCGATGGCAACCTTTCTATCTCGAACAAGAATCTGGAACTCCCCAAGAACGAACGCCAAGCCGAATTGCCAAGGACGGCGAGACTTACGAATTGATCGCTCAACAAGAATATGGTGATCCGCTTTACGGTGTTCTTTTGCGACGTATGAATCCGAGGAAGAATTTCGATCTGGCGGCGCCAAGATTGATTGCTGATCTCGAAGACGGCGACCGAGTAAAAATATATCCAAAGCGAGATATGCAATCGGCCGGGCGGATTACGCCCGAATGCCATATTCTTAAAGCGACTTCTAACGCTGCTCAGGCGCGTTCGATTATTTTTCAAACCCGTGGTGAAAAAGTCGGGTACTTACCAAGGCGGTAGTTTCGATGCCGATTGAAGTTCATCCTGCTTCCGAAATTACTGATTTCTATCCGGTCGATGATCGGACGGCAGAAGAAAAATTCGGTAAATATATGGCTCCGTATTTCGAGATCGAAGTCGTTGATCGACGCGATGCGTTTCTACAAGGTCAGGCGGGTATAGTTCTAGGACAGTCCCGATCATTTTTCGATAAGCGTTTGGTGAAATCGGTTGAATTTGAAGAAGATGTCGAATCGGCCGATCAGATAAAAATCACTATTTTGAATCCCGAGCTTCGACTCTCTAATTCGACTATTTTCACACATGGAAATAGCGTCGATTTGTTCATGGGTTACGACAATCGGCCCAGGATGTTCATGGGCCGCGGAATTATTACCGAGGTTATCAAAGATTATAATGATTCCGAACCGACTATTGTTGTGACTGGTCATGATATTTCGTATTTCATGATGGAAGAACAGAAGGCGGAAATTGTTCCCGATGGAAGCCGCTGGTATCGAAGTCGAAGTGCTCCTCGAACTTCGGAAGTTGGTGCGCGGGTGGCCGAGCATCTTCGGCGAGCCAATACATTAGGATCAATTTATACACCCAGCGTCGATTTTAGTCCGTTGATTTTATATGATGAACACTTGGCCATAGAAGAAGATTATCTCGATTTAAGTGAAGGCATCGAAGATTTACGGGCTCGACAGCGGCGATTTATTAACGAGGGAAACGACCCAGCCGATTCCGTCGCTACGTCTTCTTTACCTCCAGAGGAAATTATCGAAGAAGATACACGAGAAATAATTTCTAATAATTCTGAAATGGAACGATTTGGTCGAAGACGGGACGCTGGTCATGTTTGGTCGGGACTTTCGGATTCTGATATTGTCGCTGAAATTTTTCATAAATATAATGTTATTCCATACGTCGAAGAAATTCTCGAAGGACGGCATCGGGCTCGTCGTGTTGGCGTTGGTGGCGAGCAGGGGATTTATAATCTTCCGACAATAGATATAGTTGGAACAATATATGGTTCTATTTATTCGCCTAGTGATACGTTTAGTCCGCTTATTCTCTATAATCGGCAAAATACGAGAATTTCTGAAAATGATGGAAGATATGCGTCTATCGCGCCGAACGACGGCGACCCAGCGGATGCAAATTCGGAAGGCGGTTCGCGTTCACGGGATGGTATATATAACATGCCAACTACGGACATTGTTGGCAACTTGGCTACGCCATTCGAGCAAGATATTTCCGAAGATGTCGCGTTTCTTATTTCCGAGTTGGAAACGCAATCGGATGTGTCGTCGGGTGATAATCCTGAGAGACCATCTGGCGAATCGAGTCGTCGCCGAGTTGTGCAACGGGCCGGAACGACCGATTGGGACTTCATTCAGGAACTAGCGAAAAAACACGGATTTCTTTGTTTTACTTTCTTCGATTACGAAACACGACATTGGATTGGGTATTGGGGACCAGAGGAAAATATTCCGCAAAACCGGGAATTTATTTTCCGTTACAATGCCGGCGCTTTTACTTCTCTCAAGGCATTTCGTCCTTCTTCTTCTACTCGGAATCAATCGACCGAGATTGACTTGATTTATGTCGATCCGGTTACAAGAAGAGAAAATCGACTTCGTGTCGATATGCAACAAGGAGCCGAAGCGCCAGGTTCAACTTCCGACGAAGAAGAGAATCCCGATCCGCTCGGAACCGGTCCCGAAGTTGTACTCGAAGTCAACGGTCAACGTTCGATGGTTCATGCCAACCATCGCTTTACTTCTGCCGAGGACGCGAGACTTTGGCTGGTAGCGTATTGGCGTCGTTACGCTGCTGATTTTCAAGTGGTCGAGGGAGAAACGGTTATTGGTATTCCCGAACTTCGCGCTCGGCAATATCATATTTTTGAAGGCGTTCTCCGAGACAGTGGTCGTTATTTCGTAACCTACGCTCGACATACTATGGGCGACGGCGCTTATTCCAGTACGTTCACTTGTCGTAAGACACCTACACCAGCCGAAGATAATTCCGAGGTAACGGTCGAGAGCGAAGAATTGAACCGGCACGAAGTTGATCCAACCACGGCTTTACCGTCGAATGTGGCGTAAAGTTGTGCAAGGCATTGCACAACTTTGGAAAGAATAAATGACTACCAAAGAATATCATGAAGGTTACGTGACCGATAACAGCGACCCACAAAAACGCGGGCGGCTTTCGGTTGTTTGTCAGTCGATTGTGGCCGGCGAAGTATTGGAATGGGTCGAACCTACTTTTCCATTTACCGATTCCGAGGGGCAAGCGGGTTGGTTCTTCGTGCCAAATATCGGGTCGTCGGTGACAGTGGAAATCAATTCTGGGCACGAAGCTGAAGTCAACGATTTACAGCCCAAGTGGAGATGTGATCTCTACCCAGATGGCTCATTTCCAGAAGAATTCGAGGATAATTATCCACAACGTCGCGGTTTCAAAACCAAAGAGGGCCATTACCTGTACTTCGACGATACCGAAGGAAGCCTGGAATTTTTATACCACCATCCCAGCGGCACTGAAATTTTCGTAAGTAACGACGGGCAAATCGAATTACGGCCGGCGAGCGGACAATCCGTCCTTGTCGGCGGGGGTGCAACAGAGAAGATTCCACTTGGTAATGTGTTGAAGACGTTACTGGAAGACATAAAAACGGCTTACGACACACATACACACACGGGAGGTAATGGAGGAATGGTAGCGACGGGAGTTCCGTCTGTTTCATTTCCCCCCGTCACCGACTCTATTCTTTCTACGCTTCACAAGGTAGAATAGGCGTATGCTTCGCGGCCTGAGAGTGCCTTGTCGGGTTTCGCCTTACGGCTCGGCGCAAGTTGTCGAAGGGCCTTCGGTTGTTGGGCAAAATATCGTTTTGGCTGTTCTTCCGAGTAGCAATCGCAATCCTTGGAGCCAAAATCTCGCACCGGAAGAAGAACTCATTTTCGACATTAACGATGATAAGATGGTTGGTGGATTACTCGTGCGCCATATTCGAGATACATTTTCGATTATGGAACGTCGGGGTTACGCCAAATTATTGCCAGGTTCGCGCGGAATTTTCTTTCAAAGTCGCGGAAGCGAAGCCTTCGTTTTCATTCGTTACGTCAACCTAGAAAAAGACAAGGTTGAGTCGATTCGTATTCCGGTGAGGTAACCAAATGGCTTACGACGCCGAGCTTATTGCTGTACCCGACTTCGAGTTTTCGGGAGATTACTTCCCGCAAATTGCAGCGAGGATTCGTAAACTCAACCGTGTCCGAGTTCCCGAGATTACCAACGAAGACGAGCACGAACTTTTCATTCAAGCCGAGCGTTCTTTTGCGTTGATGGCGCATTACAATAATGTGCTACTCGATCTTGTAGCTAACTCGATGTTCCTCAATACGAGCATGATTCCCGAGTCGGCCAAGGTCGTTCTTCAGTTGATCGGTTCTGATCTTTTCCCCGCAAACCCGGCTCAGGTCGATATTCTGGCCACGTTGGCATCTCGGTACTCAACCGCGACTCGTGTCTTAGAAGCCTTCCGAAAGTTTGCTACCAAGCGAACGCCGGATTACCCAGAAATTGTTTTTGAAAACGTAACGGCGCTCGACCTTACTGCCAGGACGGACGATCAAGCCCTTCAATACGGTTACGGACTTATTTTCGTTAGAGACGGAGTAGCGTCAGCCGATCTAAGTTCAATCGAACCGGATATTGTTTACGATTCGACGGCGCCATTTCTCGCGGCCGACGTTGGACGATATATGTCGGTTTGGGGATCGACAGTAGGCGGGAACGATCTCGACCAACGACGTATTCTCGAAGTGACGGATTTAGTTGGTGGCACATATCGTAAGGCTCGCTTGGAGTCAGCGTCGTTTCTTACCGAGTCCAGTGTCTCTTGGAATATTTACGCGCTTTCCACAAATAAGGCGACGAATTGGAATGCAACGGTTCTAGCCGACCCCTGGGGCGGCTCGCCTATGGCCGAAAACGATGCAATTTATATTGGACATCCTGACATTCTATGGGATCGCGTCGATGTTACGTTGGACGCGACGAGTGCGCCGGTAGGATACAAATCAATTTGGGAATTTTATGATCCGTTAGAAAACACGACTCACCCAGATTTAGTTTTAACGGCAATACCAGGCGCCGGGCAAATTACATTTAATATCAATACTTTACTTGGTACTACTAATGCTGCCGGAGCTTTAGTAACCGTAGAGTACATTCCGACCGGAGCTAAGTGGCGAAAATTTTCGACATTTTCTACTCCGAACAATCAGGTTGTTATCAATAGTTATCTTGGCCAACCATTACCCTCGCCGTCGTCGTCAGTATCGGATTACGTCGTTCGTTGCGATTGGCGGCCGTTACCTGATTTAGATGACGCGACGGATAGCGGTCAGTCGTCATGGGTTACTAGCGGTCGTCTCGATTTCACCGTTCCAAGAACGCAGTCCGATTCTTGGTACAAATATCGCCTTTACGATCCGGCAATCGCGACTGTCAATTTGGCGTTTTTTCTCCGACTCCGAATTGTTGATCCGGTAGGTGCGAACGGCATCATTCCGACCCGAGTTCGTATTGATCGCGGCGGCGAGTATATCCTAGCGAGACTCGTTCAAGGACAAACTGTCGAAGAAACAAATTTGTCGTCCAATGGGCAGGCAAACCAGATTATTCAACTTCGGCGGAAGCCTTATGTATACGGTTCTCTAAGATGTTTTGTCATCGAGGGTTCGACAGAATACGAATGGTTCATTGGCCGTTCGTTTCTTCGTTCTCGCTCGACAAGCCGGCATTGTGTTGCCGATGCTCAAACCGATGGAACAGTTCTTCTCAAATTTGGCGATGGAACAGCGGGAAAGATTCCACCTCTTGGTACCAATAACGTTCGAGTGACGTATCGAATTGGCGCTGACGAAAACGGGAATATCGGTGCTAATACGCTTACCGTCAATCGGGACGGCGTTGGTGCATTCAATGCTGTTACCAATCCTCGCCAAGGATTTAGTTGGCTCGAACCCGATTGGAGTAGTCAACTCGCACTCGAAAATGCCAAGACGAGAGCACCACAAATTTTTCAAACGATGCGACGGGCGGTGTCGCCTTCCGACGTTGTTTCTCTGGCACAAGCGTTTCGGACACTTGCCGGAGTTCGTGTTGTTACTAGGGCTAAGGCTTACGAAGAATCCTTTGGCCCGAAAACAATCGAATTAGTCGTCGTTGGGGGTGGAGGAGCTACTCTCTCCGATGCCGATAAAGTCGAACTTGGAGAGTATTTCAACGGCGGCGATGTTTACGGATACGATGGCATTAATCTTTACAATTCACGCATCGTCGTTACCAATTATATTCCGCGAATGATTGCCCTCAATATCCGAATTGAGTGTTACCCGGTAGTGACCGAGGATCTTGTTCGTCGTCTTTTGACGTACATGCTATCGCCTACGGCTATCGAATCTAATGGGCGTTCTTATATGTGGCGTTTCGGACAATCAGTGGCGCTTTCTCGTATCGCCGCCGAGATATTCAAAATGGCGCCCGGCAATATTTTTGATGTAGATATTACCAGCCCGTCTGTCGATTTCACTTTGGTTTCGAGAGAGTTACCAATGTTCGATGCGACTGGATCGAACATTACCATCGTCGGACCGACGTTCGAGGATTAGTTGTGCAAGGCGTTGCACAACTTTGAGCGAGGTTATCCGTGGCGTTTACGCTTACTTCGGTAACTCCTGGAACGTTACAACTTCTGGCGAATTTCAACGCCGACGTTTTATGCACGCCCGGAATTTACGACGACCCAGATAATTATTCTGTTGTGCCGGTTGTACCGTCGAGTTCTTCGAGCGTCAAAGTAATCTCGGTCACGACGACGGCCGACCCGGCTGTTCTACTTGTCGAAACTTCCGACTTTACCAAAGATCGAGATTACACTCTGACTATCGTTACGCATGTTCTACAAGATATTGCTTTCAATTTCCTCGATGCGCCCAATAATACTGCAACATTTACAGCAACTTCCGAATCGCCGATTGTGCAGCGAATTTATGCTACTGACGAATTTACAATACGAGTTGAATTTTCAAAAGAGATGGCGCGTGCCGATATTGACGACATTACCAAATATCAATTCGATAATAACCTTCGAGTTACCAAAGTGACTATCGTCTCGAATTCGGTTATTGACCTGACAACTTCTAAACAAACTCCGTCGCTCAATTATATTCTGGAGATCGTGCCATGATTACTGACGTTTGGCTCAATCCGGTTACTGGTACGGCCGCAGTTCTCGGATATAATCAGGCAGTTACCGAGTTTCCACACGAACTTATTTCATTTATTCAATCGACGATTGTCGCGGCTGACCGAAAAGAAGTTTCTTTACTCTATCGTTTTTTCTACACGTTGCAACAAGAATGGAAGTCGATCTATGGAAAAATTCTAACGCTTCCAGATCTCTATAAACCAGAAAGTGTCGAAGCGGCCGTTCTTGAATATCTTCGTTACAACGTAGCAATTGCCGACAATCTCAATTACGTTTGGGGTACGCTCGGCGAAATGGGAAAACGCCGGCTCATAAAATATTTCATCCAATTTTTGGTATTACGTTCGACCGATCTTGGTCTTACCGAACTGTTCGAGACGATGACCGGACGACCTATCGAATTGTTTTCATTTTTCGATTACCAATGGATTATTTCCGGCGACGGTGAGTACAACGAAGAAACGGCTTTGGGTGAAGAAGAGGAAGGTTTCGATCCGTGGCTGATAAGTGAATATCACGAAGCGTTTGGTATTACGCCGGACGCTGTTTCGGTTCCGGCTTATGGCGGAACTTACCGCTACGAATTCTCGATAGATACCGTTGTCGCCGCTTTTCTGGCTACCGAATCTTACGTTCCCGAGCAAATTCGGGTGACGTATAAACCATCTCTCAAGAGCTTCGTCGGATTTGTATATGAATCTGGCGGTTCGTACTATGTGGACGGACCACCAGATTATTATTTTGAACAAGTTGGTTCCGTTGCGACATATTCGACTGACGTCAACGATTTTCGAGTCGGTTTCGAGATTGACCAGTATATTTATGATATTTGTCTCATGGACGAAGAAGAAACGCTGAGCCACGAAATGTGCCAAGCCCTGGCCAAATTTAGTAGGGCCTCGCACGAGCGGGTGTATTTGCGGTATTATAGGTTGATTGAGCACTTCGACGAAGACGATACCGATTGGACTCTAGGAAGCGGGGCGAGTATCGACGTTGAAAATAAAGTATTGATACTTACGTAAATGCGAGAATTGTGTAGAAATGACATATAATAATTCAGTGCGCCAGATCGCCACCATCTCGGCGGCGAATGTTTCGGTGGTGTAGATGGCTGCGACCTGGGTGGATATCGTCGTCTTCGGTCCAGCCGCGGGACCTATCGCATATACGCAGCTTTCGCTCGGAGCGGTGTATGCGGATAAATTAGTTTATTTGAAGTTCAAATCCGACGATGCCTTTCGATGGGCTGCGGTCAAGCCCGGTGTCGGGTCAGGGGCAGATCCTCACCCTGAAAATTGGCACGATTGGATCGAGGGAGTTTGCGGTACAAACGAGTTCCAACCCCAGAATGCCAGCGATTGTGCGATCCTCGCAGTTACCGCCGACGATTTAGGCGACGTCCGCTGGATCACAGATGCGGGTACGGTATGGACCGTGACGCTGATGGTCGCACAGGATGTTACCCTGGTGTGGGGCGGTGCATACCATACCGGGGCCGCACCAGGAGCGTGGACGGCGAAGGACGTATCTGCGCTAATGGGCGTTGTGGATAGACTCGCTTGGTCCAAGTGCATGTCTGCCGCAGTTGGGCCGAAAAGCTACCGACACCGCTACACCGGGGACCCGCTAAACGTCCACGCCGGGCCATATGAATCTAGTCACACGGCCGCGAATGTCGCACAAGGCGTCATCTCACTCGCGCTGTCCGGGGTAGTGGATCATCAGGGTGACGACACAATAGACGTGTATCTCGGGTGCTATTCAGACGACTGGACAAATACCATCGCCCACGGCTCGAATCCGATCCACAACGGGCCGACCCCAATAGCGGAATCCAATTTAGATCTGTCACCGATAGTTGGAGCGCAACGGGTTGTGGCGCTCGTCAAAATTGTCGGGACGACATCGCCGCGGAATAACATTTATATCAAGCCCGAAGGAGACGCCAATACTTACGCCTATGGCAACGGGAATACCGTAACTGGTGCAGCCTACCCATTTGGATGTTGCGGCGCATGGCCATACGGGTTTGCGCCCGGTTATGGAACGTATCAGATCGTTTTTACCAATGCCGCTGGCGTAGCGCGGTGGGGAGCGGTTGATGCAGCGAATTCCGTCGTTACCGTGCTCGGTTACGACGTCATAGCTGCAAACATCGGCCCAACCCTCACCGGCACCGCCCCGGTCGGCTTCGTCGCGTCGATTTCTCATATCGAATTCACAACCGAAGATATAGACGACGGCGTTGATCAAACGACTATTTCGCTCGTTTTAACTGACCCAGCGCCAAATATTTTAAATGCAATAATCGGGGGCGTTATTCAGCCTGGTTATTCTGGTTCGATAGTCGCTAATCTTTCGGGTGGGTTCGACATTTCAATTACCGTCGATGGTGGGATGACCGATGGTGTTTGGAGTGCCTACGCCTACTGCGAAGATTTTACTGGCGCTAGCGATGACGATACCTGGGGCTGGACGGCTAATGCTCCACCGGTTGTTACAGGAACAGCCCCGATTGGTACGTGCGTCTCAACGGCAGCAATAGAATTTACAACAACTGATTCGGACGATGGTGTCGATCCGGCGACTATTCATTTGATATTAACTGACCCGATGCTGGTTGCATCTAACGCAATTATCGCCGGGGTTATTCAACCAGGATATTCCGGTTCGATAGTCGCTAATCTTTTCGGCGGGTTTGACATTTCAATTACCGTCGATGCCGGAATGTCGTCGGGTGTTTGGCAGGCGGTAGCGGCGTGTCAAGATTTTGTCCCCGAGGGCGATTCGGATACTTGGGGTTGGACCGTCGATGACCCACCGACGCTGATCGGAACGCTTCCGATTCTCGGTTCGACGACTTACGAACACGCTATCGTCGCGTTTACCACTACAGATGATGTCGGCGTGGACCCGCTGACAATTTCTCTCGACCTGACCGCGCCAGATACTACGGTGTACCACGCGCTTGTCGCCGGTGTTTTCGATACGGGGTCGGGATGGAATGGAACTATCGTGGCCAACGCCGGCAACGGATATGACGTCACGTTGACATCACATCCATTATTTACTGACGGAACTTGGCAGGCCGACGCGGCTTGCGACGACACTATTGGCCAAAGTGCTACCGAATCCTGGCCGTTCACCGTTGTTGTAACGCCAGTTGGCGCACTTTACATTGGGAGCTGACCACAATGGCTACGACGACTTGGGATGACGTTTACGTAGCCGTACAGGCCAAATGCGAGACGGCGGAAAAACACTTTCAAATTAGAGTACACGTCGAAGACACCGATAACTACGCAGTTCTCATTCTTTGGCCGAATACCGAACCGCATTTACCGGCGGGGACGTGGGAACTAAGACAAGTTGTCGCGGGAATTTCGGTCTTGCTTGCCAGTGGCGACCTCGAACAATTCGACCTCGGTGTTTACTATATGTGGAGAATACTTCACAAAGCCGAAGGCACCAATATCGTTTACCAGGCGTACCAAGACGAGAACTTGCTAACCTACCAAGTCACACCAAATGTTTGGGCAAATGCCGCCGGTTCTATTTCTCTTTCGATTGAAACCGGCGGAACGGTTTATGTTAATAAAGTCAAAGTCGCCGACTTTCCGATTCCGTATGATTTCATCGGTCCAAGTTGATACAATCAGAGTCAAAGTTGTGCAAGCCGTTGCACAACTTTAGGAGCGTGTTCAAATGGCCACTTCCGACGAATTTGTGGTTCTAGCACAGAAGCGATTTCTCTCACGAGACCGCCACGACGAAAACTTTTTTCAATACTTGTACGAAGACTGCAAAGACTTGTGGACTTCGATTTTCCCCGAACCTGGCGTTTTCACGTACCCGGTGACGATTACTCCGAACGCCGGCTCGTTCGATTTGTCGTCGTTGCCACTCGGGGCGTACCTCGAAGGGCTCGACAATGGCGGCCATAAACTGATTCTCGATGGTGTGGCTCGTTGCACGGGTATTCCTTACGAGGACGACGGCGCGAGTTTCTATTGGATTGCGCTTCATTACGCCGAAATTCCGAGTGGCGTTTACGCTAACCCACGAACGGGGAAAGCAGAGTTCGACAAGACGAAAGAAGAAATCGGGCTCCGGGATTACCCGGATTTGGTAACTGACACCGGCTTTGGCACTATCGAATTTCGTATCGACTCGATTTGTCCCTCGGCGGCTCCTTCGGATTACAGTGGTCGTTCGGCTTGGGTATGGTTGAGGAATCCGCAATCGAGCGACGTTTCTATTGCGCTCGAACAATGCGTCATTGCCTGGGATGGTGTTCACAATACTATCACGACGGCCGCTGCCTTCGGGCAATCGACGATTTCGACGACAGTCAACGATTATTACGTTTGTCTCGATGGTTCATGTGTTTACAACATTGGCGGCGTCGTCGGTGTAAATCCGTACTCGGACGACTACCTT
>Ga0208245_1001750_pt1 | contig 12233 bp, 15 predicted proteins | sample RifOxyC1_FD_184035 | JGI IMG/M metagenome (GOLD analysis project Ga0208245, IMG submission 184035) | Soil microbial communities from Rifle, Colorado - Rifle Oxygen_injection C1 (SPAdes) | ecosystem: Environmental > Terrestrial > Deep subsurface > Rock core/Sediment | place: Rifle, Colorado... | reverse complement strand
CGATAGTGAGAACATCTCTTAGTTCGTTAGTATGATTAAGTAAAATATAGACTGGTGATGTTGGTCTATTGTAAGCGCAAAAAGCCCCACCTGATTTACCTATGTTAGGGTAAACATCAATTTGCCTTTTAGTGACAAAATTTTGGAAATAACGATGAAAATCAGGATCGAGTTTTCTAAAGACTTCAGCCACTAATTTTAAACTCTCGTCATAAGAATAACTTTTCTTTACATTACCATAAGGCACATTACGTTCGTGGTAATCCAAAGTATTTTTACCAAAAAGTTTAGCCTTAAGAGTATAATATTTTTTACTTAAATTGTAGGCCTTTCTAACCTCAGATAGTAATACATCTACAATTTCAGTTGGGATGTCGTCAGATAGATGCCGACTGGAATCAGGACGGGGCATACCTCTGAGTTCGTCATTAATTTTTTTATTAAGTAATATTGAATTGATTTCAGCTTCAGCGACATCACTATATTGATTTAGAATATTATTGAATTCTAAAAAGGCTTTGTCTCTAATTTTTTTATTAGTGTGAGACAATAGCCCGGTAATTTCTGAAAAAGATAAGGTGGCCTTTTTGCCGTCTCGTCCGTACACTATTCGAGTTTCTTTGGATAATAAAGAGGATAGCATCTCGACCCATTTACTGTGGGCGGGTGCACTTTTTAAACTCATAATTTTTTCTTCAGGTTCAGAGAGTAAATATTTAGCATCATCAAAGATGTTTTTCAAAAAATAATGCCAGCGCTTTAAATCTTTATTATTTAAAAATTCTTGTTGAAGAGGCAATGGTATTTTGGCTAATCTTAAAGTAAAAAACTGAGCATCATTACTGATCTTGGTCGCCCAATCATTTAGTTGGTTATCTCGAGCTTTTAATTTAGGGTTATTTTCTTCTTGGGCACTGCGAAGAGAAAAATAATAGCCAATTTCTCCTAAAATTCCACCACTATCAAGCCATGACTCATAATCCATCAGGGCTTCCTCTAAGATGGTAGCTGATTCTAGATAGTCGGTTCGATCTTGCCATTTATCAATAAAAACATAGCTTTGTTTCTTATGGTAGGCTAAGTCTTTTTCTATCTGAGGGTCGGTGTCGTTTTTATAAAGTGGCGACAAATCCCACGAGCCTTTTTTAGTATTTTTCATAAATATTAGACTACACCAAATTTTAAGTATTTACAAAAGTTAAGGCTGAAGTTAAATGTCTAATTCAACAACCCGGCGACATAACCTGTTGTCCAACAAAGTTGAAGTGAATAGCCTCCGGAGGGTCGATTAATATGTAAAATATCACCGGTTAAATAAAGATTGTCATAGATTTTAGATTTCATGGTTTTGGTATCAATTTCAGATAAAGGTACCCCGCCGTCAGAGACGACAGCTCTGTCCATACCCATTAAGTCTTCTATGGTCACAGGTAAGGCTTTGAGTAAGTCTACAATTTTCCGCCTGTCTTCTTTAGAAATACTGTGCACTTTTGTGAGGGGGTCAGAAATGATATTAAAGGTAAGTATAGTGTCGCCGAGGCCCTCCGGTACAATATCCCTTACGATATTTTTGAAAGATTTATTTTTATTGGTATCAAAAACATGAAGTATTTTTTTATCTAAAGCCCCAATATCTGTATCAGGGTAGCAATCAATTTTGGCGGTGACTAACCCCGCGTGAAGTAGGTCGGCGACTTTGTGGGCCAAATTTAAAATTAGAGGCCCAGATAAACCAAAGTGAGTAAATAAGATTTTACCAGTTTCTGAAAAAGATTTTTTATCATTTACGAAAAATGTTATTTTCATAAAAGATAAAGAAGTTCCAGCCAAATCTTTAACCCAAGAGTCAAAAACTTTTAAAGGCACAATATTAGGAGTGGGGGCTTTAGCGCTGTGGCCAATATCTCTGAGCCATAGAAAACCGTCACCTGTCGAACCTGTTTCAGGATGAGAGGTGCCACCGGTAGCGATGATAAAGTTTTTGGCTGAGTAAGTTCCTTGTTTAGTATCGACTGATATAATTTGCCTATTATTTTTATCAGCGTTTATTTTATTGACCGGATTATTTTTAATGATGTCGATATTAGGATGACTGACATATTGATTCATTATATTAAAAACATCAGCCGCTTTCTGGGAAGCTGGGAAAACTCTATTGCGAGCTTCTGTGACTAGGGGTAAATTTCGACTTTCAAAAAATTTAAAAGTATCTTCGACTCCAAACTGAGAAAAAGGGGAGTAGAGGAAATTTTCAGCTGGGCCAAATTTAGGTAAAAGTTCCCGAAGATTAAAGGTGGCATTGGTGATATTACATCGTCCACCACCTGTAATCTTTAGTTTTTCACCCAAACTCTTGTTTTTCTCTAGGATAAGCACTTTCTTTCCAAGATTAGCAGCGGTGCCCGCAGCCATCATGCCAGAGGGGCCAGCTCCGACGACTATAAGGTCATACTTGAGTGGTGTTGGTTTGTCGTGATTTTGGGCCATTTCTTTAATTTCATCATATTAAATGGTAAAAGTCAATATCATTTTTATTGTTGCAATAAGTGTCTTTGTGGACTATTTTTTTTACTAAAATAATGGCCGTGTTATATTTAAGTCATTAAAATCTTAAGAGACAGGTTAATTTATATGGATAAAAATAAAGTATTAATTGGGATGCTACTAGTGTTAGTTGCTGGAGGTATTTTTTATTCGAGTTCTTTTATTAAACCACTGCTTTCTCAATATAGCGGATTAAATCAAATAGCATCTCCTGGGGCTATCTCATTAGAGAAAATTTTAGGCATACAGTCTAAATTATTAGATAGGGAGCTGGAAGGTCCAGTTGAAATGCTTGGGCGCATACTTGTTGTTCATGGTGATCCTGTGGATGGTAATGGTAAGAGTGATAATTTTTATTTTATTAGAGATTCAAAAACAGATCGAATATATGAGCTTCGTTCAAACAAAGGGTTGCCAAGTGATTTAGTATCTGGGTCGGTAGTAAAAGTGAAGGGTAATGCGAAGTCTAAGATTATAAATATTGATGGGGCCGAGGGTGGTGATGGTTTAACAATTGTAGAAGAGGCGACTATCGAGACGGCTTTATCTAAACGTAGGGTTTTAGTGATCCCAGCTAATTTTAGTGACAGGAATTTGTCTTGTTCATCAACTCAATTAAACTCAATATATTTTAACGAAAATCAAACTTCGGTGGCTACTACTTACCCTGAAGTTACTAACGGGACAGTTGGTTTCTATGGAGATACTCTAACTCCGGCTTCCTTATCATATTCTTATACTAGTACTGATTATATGGGCTGGGCTTATGAGTTGAATCAATACGCTGTTTCTTTGGGCTATAATTTAGCAGATTATGATCACATATCTTATGTGGTGCCAGCTAATGCTACCAATTACGGTGGTTTGGGTGAGGTTAATGCTAAAAAGAGTTGGATATTTTACTGTAGTCCAAGTATAGTTCAACACGAACTAGGACATAATTTGGGTCTGGCTCATGCTTCCACTTTAAGTAGTGAGTATGGTGATAGATCTGATTCTATGGGCAACCCTTCTGGCTCTTATCACGATTTTAATGCGCCACACAAAGATCAATTAAATTGGGTGCCCGATTCTTCTATAGTTGATGCGTCTGATCAAAACGATGGCTCGTTTACTCTGAGTCCTATAGATTACCCAGTAGGGCGCGCGGTTCATCCTTATATGCTTCGTATTTTAAATCCGGATTCTATTACTGGAACATTTGGCGCGTTACAAGATGGTTATTATTATATTTCATATAGAGTAGCAGAGGGTGTCACTTCTGATTTAGCTACTGAGTATAAAGATAAAATCGCTATCCATTCCTATAAAGGTTCTGGCTATGCTAATACTTATCTTGTTAAACTCTTAAATCTGGGTGAATCTTTTGCAGATCTCGACCTAGGTCTAAATGTATCTTTTAGTGGTAAGACTGCTGACACAGCAGTAGTAGATGTTTCTTTTGCATGTGTAGCCCAAAAACCAACTGTTTCTGTAGTTCCCACCACTCAAACTACAAACAAAGTAGAGCCTAAGACTTATGCTGTAACTGTTAAAAATATTCAAACATCAAGTTGTCCCCCAGAGACTTATAATTTGAGTCTGACTGCACCTGATGGTTGGACTCATGAGAATACTTTTTTGTCTCAAACTATTGATTCGGGACAATCTGTTACTAAAGATGTAACAATTACTCCACCTAGCTCAATTGTGGAGGGTAAGTATAGTCTAGGCCTGAATGTAATTAATCAGAATGGAGTGAGTACACAAACTTCTGCTTTATATGAATTAGATATGACCCCACCGTCTGTTCCTATGAGTTTACAAGGGTCGTATAGACAAAAGAAAGTTAATTTGAATTGGTTGGCGGCAACTGATTCCGGTGGAATAAATTATTATAATATTTATCGTAATAATAGTTTGATAAATAAATCTAATGTAATTTCTTACTCCGATTCGTCTCCTAGTGCGGGCGTTAATGTGTACTATGTCACAGCTGTTGATTTGGTAGGTAATGAATCAAGTCCTAGTAATAGTGTTTCTATAGATACTGGTTCCGGCGGTGGGGGTACTAAAGGTAAGCCAACTAGGTAAATAGTATTAGATTTTATTCAAATAAATATTTAAAAAAAGAATACCCCCATTGCTACATAAGAAATGGGGGTTTGTGTTATAATACAATTTAACTTGTATTTTGTCAAAATAGGTTTATTATTAACTTATCAGAACAATCTCTAATAAACGGTGCATGTCAGGCTCGTTTTATCCAAAGGTCGACCACAGATTACTCCTAATTTAAGTCTGTTGGGGACAGTGTTTAGAGTATGTGCTTTAGAAATTGATTTGCTTCTTGTGTATGTATTCAAGAAGATAATTACTAAATTATTCAATTTTACTCTTATAACCAAAATATATATGAAAAATAATAAAGATTCTTTGAAATCATCATCTCTTTACTTAACAACCGCAGCTTTTATGGTGGCTGTTATTATCACCATTAGTTTACCTGTTTTATCTTATGCTGCTAGTTATGCTTATGTACATAATTCAGGTGAAGTTAGAATGGTGACTGCAGATAATTACATGCAAGCAATTGCAACTGCGCCTAATATTGCAGAGCGTAGTGGGGTTTTGTTACTCGATAGTTCTAATGATAATTCTGTTGTTGGTGATCAAGTGTCTGGTATCTAAAATTTGTGTATAAATGAAAGAGGATGTTCTATTCTTGAGCACCCTCTTTTATGGCTACGTTATCTAGTTAAGTTATTAGTTTTAAATCCTCTATTATGATTATTTTATCCAAATATTCTTCAATATTTTCCCTAAGTTTAATTATTATAGGGGTAAGTTTGATTTCTCCGAATACAGTGCTTGCTGCCACTAGTAAACCAACTTGTTCTTTAAAAGTCTCGGTAGGTGATAAGGTTGAAACTTTTAAAAAGACTGGTGATGTTTCTGCAGATTTGGGTGACAAAGTAGAAATTACTTGGAATAGTAAAAAAGCTAAAGAAGCTACAAATAGTGACGGAAAAGAAATTTCACTTTCCGGTACCGAGACTTATTTCCCAGTAGAAACTACTACTTATTCATACAATTTTCGTTCTGGTAGTAAGAAAGTTGTATGCGAAGTCACTGTTAATATATTGTCTGGGTCTATCAAAGCTGGATCCCTAGCTTCTTCTTCGGCTAAACCTACACTTTCTGGAACGGCAACTGGAACTAAAACTGTGCAAATAAAAATACAAAAAGAAGATAGCAATAAAACTCTTTTTAAAAGTAAAGTAATTAAAGTAAAAAATGGACAGTGGAAGGTTAAAGTCTCAAAAAAACTGAAAGATGGTGTTTATGATGTTGTCTTGTATAGTTCTAAAGATACAAATTCTGAAAATATAGCTAGTGGTAAGCTTATAATTGGTGATGAAAAAGACATTGCTCCTACTTCAACGACAACTCTGGCTGTAAAATCTATACCATTATTATTTGGAGGTACAGTTAAGGCTGGAACTTCGGTCCCAGTTTCGTATTTGCAAATAACTAATACTGGTAAATCTAAGGCTACTTTAAAGGGTTTTTGGGTTAAACAAAACGGCTCCGCTAATACTTCATCAATAGCGAGCTTGACTACAGTCGATGATCTAGGTGGCTCAAAAGCCGAAAGTAAGGCTGTTTTTAAAAACGGTTCAGCTTTGGCTGTAAATGAAGCCATTTTACTACCGGGTCAAATGCGCCTGTTTACTATTAAAGCCGTGATGGACACTAATTTATCTACCTATGTCGGTCAAAAGTTAATGTTGGATGTAGTATCGGTTGAGGCAACATCTAAAGTTTCCGGTATGTTTCCTATAAAAGGAACAACCTGGACTATTAATAATTAAAATTATCATTCTAAAATTATTTTATGGATTCATTTAATTCTCCAAGTACAAAACCTCTATATAGGGGCACTCAAATTGTCTGGTATATTTTAGGTCTAGTAGAAGTATTGTTAGTATTTAGATTCTTTTTGAAATTATTAGGTGCTAATCCTGGCGCTGGTTTTACTAGTTTTATTTATGAAGCTAGTTCATTGTTTGTTGGCCCTTTCATAAATGTTTTCCAAAGTAGTTAGGTTGCCGGTAGTGTTTTTGAATGGCTAACATTATTGGCTATGTTTGTGTATTGGGTACTGGCTTTTGGTATTATCAAATTGTTTCTAATAGGAAAATCAGTCTCAACAAGAGAGGCTGCGGTAAAATTAGAAGATCAAGAAAATAACTAAAAATTATATGGAAATATTACTATGGATTTTGTTCGGAGGAATTATTGGTTGGGTAGCGTCTCTAATTATGAAAACAGACGCACAACAAGGATTGGTTTTAAATATTATTGTTGGAATAATTGGTGCTTTAATTGGCGGGTGGGTGATGAATTTTTTCGGTCAAACTGATCCTAGCGGATTCAGTTTGTATAGTTTTTTAGTGGCGTTGTTAGGATCTGTAATCTTGATAGCGGTAGTCAAAATGATTCGAGGGTAAAAAGTATTATATACGAGCAAAGCCATTAAAATGACTTTGCTTATCATTAAAAATTTCTACAATTTTGTATTTACCTTTCGTCCACATCTCTCCTTGATCTAAAAAATGAGTGGCTTCAAGTATTATGATGCTAGCTATAGGTAGAGATAGTTGGCCTTCACCTTTGGTTTCTAGTAGGGGTATTTCACCATGGAGCCAATATAGCCTTTGATCTTTTTTCAAAAAATTATAAATATTACCCACTTTCATATTTTTAGGTAAACACTCAGCTTCTTGTCTTTTACCTTGATCAAATTCTGTAATATGACGTAGAGCTAGGTCAGGATTGTATTCTACTTGGATACCCATATTTTTTAATTTTAGCAGATTAGTATTTTATATAAAAAGTTTTTTACAGTTCTAAAATCTCGTCGATACGAATTTGACTGACGAATTCGGGAACGTGACTGACTAAAATCATGGCCCCTTCAAATTCGCTTAGAGCTTTTGCGATAATAGGTAAGTGGCGGAAGTTAATGTGGTTAGTGGGTTCGTCTAGAATGAGTAGGCCTGGTTTTAAAAGGACTAATTGGGCAAAAGCCACTAATCCTTTTTGACCTTCGGATAAATCGCCAATGCGACTATAAATAAAATCTTTATTGATTAAAAAGTTAGCAGCGACCGAGCGGAGACGTTCTTCATCGTGAGTTTTAAGGACGCTCAAGAGAGAATCGTAAACCGTACTATTAAAATCTAGAGTCGAAAAATCTTGGCGGTAGTAACCAACTTTTACATCAGGTGAAATATGAGCCCCTGCCGCTTTTCCGGTTGCTATAGACTCAAGTAAAGTGCTTTTACCAATACCATTAGGTCCAGATAGTAATAGGTGTTGATTTTTTCGGAGGCCAATTTTAGCGGATTTAGTTTTAACTTTACCGTCCTGTATTATTGAATAAGATGAAATATTAACTAACTCGCCGACAATATCTTCTTGGAAAGGAATTTTAAATTGGCGGATAGTGGCATCTTCTCGGCGCACATCAACTTTGTTTTCTTCAAGATCAGCCGCTTCTTCACGCATTCTTTTTGCTAGTAAACGCATGCGACCTCCTTTGTTGGCAAAGAAGTTAGCTTTATCTTTATTTTCTTGAATTTTTTTATCCATTTGAGCATTTTTTCTTTTCTCTTTTTCTACTCTAATAGTAATTTCTTTAACTACGTCAAAATAATTACCGACATATTGTTCGATGGTGCGTGTAAAAATATCTAAATATAAAACTCCTTCAGTAAAAGCATTTAAAAATTCAGCATCGTGAGAAATCACAATACAAGTTTTTTTGTACTCAACTAAAAGTTTTGTTAAGTGTTCAATCCCAGAGTGATCTAAGTTATTGGTTGGTTCATCCAGAAGTAAAATATCGGCGTTTTGAATGAGGGCGGAAGCTAAAAGAAGGCGAGCTTGTTGACCACCCGAAAAATCTCTAAGTTTACGGTCAAAATCAGCTTTTAAGTTGACCACTTCTAAGACCTCTGTAATTTTAGGGTCAATATCATAAACTTTTTCCTTAAAACAATTTTGAAAAAATTCTCGCACCGACCAGTCTAATTGGTCGCGCCTCACTACCTGCTCAGCGATAGCGATGGAGAGCCTAGAACCTCGAATTACTGTGCCTTCTTCTGGTTCTATGGCTCCTGTGATTAGTTTAAAGATTGTGCTCTTGCCGGCCCCATTTTGGCCCATGAGGGCTATTTTAGACCCTCGACGCACAGAAAAACTAGCCTCTTCTAGAATAGGTTTATTGTGTCCGTGATTAAAGACGACTTTATCAAATTTTAAAACTGATTCGTTATTTCCTGACATGAATTAATAACTCTACCTTATATAACGGTTAATGGGAATCAAAATAGGGGATTTATAAAAAAGAAAACCGCCCTAAACTATAAGCGGTTCTCGCTGGGGTAGGGCAGTTATTTCAGTTGGACATGAGTTCCATCAAAATTTGTTGGTAGGTAGACCAGAATTCTTCAGGGTCTCTTATTGTCATAAGATCTCCAACTTGTTTTCTTGTGATGTCCCAGGCGCGTTCTTGTATTTCGTTGTTATGATGAAACATGGTAAGATCCTCCTTCTATTATTATATACCGTATGTCTATATCTGTCAATTTAAAACCCCCTCCAAACTTCTGTGAAGTTTGGGTTTTTTATTTGGTTTCTAAAGTAATACCTTATAGTGATTGCGATTTTGCCATAGGAAATAAATATTGATCAGGAAGAAAAATACCCCCATAGATGCTCCTGTGGTGAACAGACCTCCATCGAGGAACATATGGAAACCCACAATGTTTAAAGTGATAGGTAAAAGTAAAAGAGCGACCGCCGCCATTTTGTTTTTACTGATTAGTACTAGGCAGATTATAAATACAGCAGCCATCATCCACATGATATATCCACTATTTGCTAGGGTAATAATGAAATCATAAGCTTCTGTTGTTTGGTATAAATCAGGTGTGGGGGCGGGGAATATACCTAGGATACCCAGGATTGGCATAATTAGAATAAGTGACAAAACTATTCTAAGAACAATATCTATTATTTTTTTCATATTTATTAATTATTATATTAAACATTTATATTAAATTCGATACGCTTTTTATGTGATCTAATTTTGTCTAATAATTATATCAATAGTAAAAAATAACTTCTACTTTATTTAATCTATAAAAGTGATTAGGATTTAGGGTGTCTCTCTAAAAAATCTTTAATCATGTCTTCTTGTTGTTTAGTAAAATCTGGTAAATTTTGGTTTTCAATAAATCTACGTAAAAATCCCACTTCTGCTCGTAGAGCCATGATTACTCCTTGTTCTTCGCCAAAACGATTTATGAGTTCTTTGATGAATTCTTGATAAGTCATGTAATATTTTTTATGCTTTTAATTTAAACAAATATTATCATAGAGTTTTTGTATTTATAAATTTCACAAAAAGGAAGAGATAATAATATAAAAAGAAAAAAGTCTCCCGAAAGAGACTCCTTTTAAATCCACAAATTAGTTTAGTCTTATTGACTGCGATGAATAGAAAAAGACAGCAGTCTTAATGCCGCCCAGACGAGAGGATATCGTCCGCCTCCAAAGAGTGGTGTACGAAAACGCAGGGAATAATTACCGTTGGTTTGTATACACATATCTCCGTTTTTAATTTGTAAGACATCCAAAGTTTGAGTCTTGTCTCCATCGCAGTCATCTTGGACAACTGAGGTCATAGATGTGGGTATGGAAAACAATAAGGGTGTCTGGAGGATGGCTTCCAGGACATAGTCTAACTCTTCCTGGTCTAAATCCTCTATTTTTTCTACAATTTTATCGAGCTGGAGAGATCTTTTTTTATCAATCATGATTAACCTCCTTTCCTGAGGTTGTAGACCAATTTTCTAATATAATTACTAACAAATTTTGGAGAAAAAGAAAACCGCCCCACCTGAGACTGCATAGAGCGGTCTTCTTGGGGGCGGTTATTACGCCGTCTTCTCGGGCTGTTCCCACAGAATTTCTTCTTCGGAGTCCACCCAGTAGATGTAGTTGCCAAGCCAGGGCATCCGCCCATCATCCATCAGGCGCGGCTGTTCGATTTTACCTTCCTCGCGGAGGCGGTTGAGGATCGCGACGGCTTCCGAGGGGTTACTTTTCCAATAACTCTCGGAGTATGCCTCGATCAGACCCTGCCACTGCTCGTCCGTTTGCACCTTGGTTCCGGCGACGATCTTTGCGACATCTTCAAGTTGGATTTCTCCCTTGAGGATACCTTTTATGCAAATTGATAGACTCAGTCCGATTTTGGCCATTTGACCTGCTCCTTTTAGGGGTTAATGTTATTGTAAACTTACTATATAGTATGATAGCATACTATACTAAAATTGTCAAGTATTGGCTCCCAATAATAAACAAATTCAGAAACTTAAACTGGAAGAAGATTGGGTTGGATATGGAAAGATTTAGTTTGGTATAAAAAAGAAAACCCGCTTGGAAACAATTTGTTTTCCTAGGCGGGTGGATAAGGGGTTACACAATCTGGAAGCAATCTTCAGGTAATGCCACCATGTCGCTGAAATCATCGGCGATCTCTTTTAACATGTCAGCCTCCTCAGTCTTACCAGCTTGATTCAAAGCGGAGCGAATCATTGTGATAAAGGCTAAACGACTTCCTGAGGGGACGATTGTTGATAGGTCTTTTCCGCACATTTCAATCATCTCTATGTCTGTGCCCCAAGTCTCGACTGAAACTCCGAGAAGTGCGCGTCGGATAGTTTCTGGAAGATCATCTCCTGCGGGCACTCTACTTATCCTAATATTGGCAAATTCGCCACTGTAACCGTATCCTGGAGCCCTAATGGTTGTTAGAGTGTCGATGTCCCTTTTTCGAACTATTTTTAAACTAGGCATTTGTTCGCCTCCTTTCTGTCATATATTATATATTAGATAAATATACTTGTCAATGTTTGGCTCCCAATAATAAACAAATTCAGAAACTTAAACTGGGTAGAAATTGAGAGGGGATTAGAGGTTTGGGGTGGGGTATTACTAAGGATATCTATGACAGAAAACATCAAGAGCTTCAAGATCAAATACAGACTTTAGAGATAGAAATGTCTGAACACTCAAAAGCAGATTATGACTACCAAACTACTGTTGCTACAGTGCTTTCTGTGGCTCGCAGAGCAAAGACTATATTTGATAATAGTTCTGATATAGCTGGAAAACGAGCTTTCTTGAGTTATATACTTCAGAACCCGACTGTAAACAGAAAAAAGCTATATTTTACAATAGCTTCTCCGTTCAACCTAGTGCTGGAATTGGCTGATAGTCCTAACTGGCTCCCCGGGCAGGATTCGAACCTGCGACCAATCGATTAACAGTCGATTGCTCTACCGCTGAGCTACCGAGGAATAAGTTCTTTTGGTTAAGAACACGTTGATTGTAGCAAAAAGGGCTTAAAATGTAAAAGCAATTTGAGGGGATTGCTTTTTATCTAGAGTATGATATAATTTAGTTATCGCTGAAGTTTTACCAGAGGCTTCAGAGATTCATCCCTAAGGTCGTGCGCACTTCGTTGCGTGCGACCTCTTTTTTATTTTTTCCAAAAGTGGACAACTTATTTCTATTTTCGTCCAGTTATTTTTATAATATAGATTATTATCAGTTTATAATTTTCTCGTTTT
>Ga0208245_1001730_pt1 | contig 12358 bp, 13 predicted proteins | sample RifOxyC1_FD_184035 | JGI IMG/M metagenome (GOLD analysis project Ga0208245, IMG submission 184035) | Soil microbial communities from Rifle, Colorado - Rifle Oxygen_injection C1 (SPAdes) | ecosystem: Environmental > Terrestrial > Deep subsurface > Rock core/Sediment | place: Rifle, Colorado... | reverse complement strand
ATTTTAGCAACAGGAGCAATAGGTTTTATAGAAAGATCTTTCGGCATACAGATGAAATAAATTAAAATCCATTTTAGGATTTAAATATATGAACAAAAAATTATTATTTTTAGCTTTATTAGGGGTTATTTTAGTGCCAACTATTTGTTTTGCCCAAACCACTCCATTACAGAAGATTATTTGCAACGTACAAACTGCGCTTGTTGCAACTGGGGGCGGGTTAGCAACAATTGCCTTTATTGTTGCCGGTATTATGTTTTTGACTGCGACTGGTAATCCTTCAAGAATGACAATAGCAAAGGGTGCTTTGCTCGCTGGTGTTATTGGAATAGTTATTATAATATTGGCAGGCAGCGCTGGTCCTTTTGTAAGTCAGATATTTTTTGGTGCTAATGGTCCAACATTAACAAAATGCGAGTAATTTAACTAATATAAAGTAAAAAAGCTCATCGCGTTGATGAGCTTTTTGTTTTTAGCCACACTTTGTGTAGCCCCTTATTGCCTTGCCAAATCGGCCTCGGCTTCGGTCACTTCAGCCTCCTGATCCCTCACTTTCTCGGTCCAAACTTTAACATAGTCCCTCGTCCATGCTTGAAAGCCTGGTCCTTCAACATTTCGATTCGCTCGTTCAAAACGCTCTTGAAAAGCGAGTGTCTCCCGAATCTGAGCCAAATCCTTTTTGGCAAAGCGCAGCCGATCAGCAGCCTTTTTCCTACGCTCTATTCTATCCTCCGCGCTTTCCTTGGCCTTCGCTGATGGCTTCGCGCCACCATTAAAGACCATTTTTCCCGCTTTGCATCCAGTGGCGAGCATTGCCTTCGCGAGAGCATCTGGTGCCACTTCTGCGATAGCCACTTCCTCAGTCGTTCCATCAATTCTTGTCCCATCCGTGAGAGTCACCTCAAACCGACTACTTTTCCCAGAGCCAGCTATCGCCCGGCCGATCTCTTCTCCGACCGATGGTTTGTGGGCGCTGACTGCGGGCTTTTCGGCCGCGGGCGTTCCCGTTGCCGGCGTCGTGGGCGTGGCACTCTTGCCACCAAGACTGCGGACGCCATAAATAACAAAGCAAACCGCAAGCACCGTGATTGCGACCAACGCAGACCGAATGATCCATATTCTCATGGCAATCTCCCTGTGAAAAAAAGTGAACTTATGCGATGGTCAATAGGGAATAATTTCCCTTAAAAATGACCATATTTGACGAAGTGCAACCTATAATTAATTATAGCATAATCAAGCCTCCTTGTCAAGCCACACACATTCACTCCACATCGTCATTGCGAGGAGTCAGCAGATGACGTGGCAATCCAGAACCTAGAACCTGGATTCCCGCCTTCGCGGGAATGACACATAGGGAGTGTACATGCTATGGATTTTTTCACTGCTTTTTGTTATAATTCAGTATAAAATAGATATGAGACCTCTAAACAAAGTAAGAATTGAGTGGTCGCCACGATTTGCTTATGCGATTGGACTCATAGCCACAGACGGCAATCTTTCAATAGATGGACATCATATGAGCTTTACCTCAAAAGATTTAGAGCTTGTTGAAACTTTTAAAAGTTGCCTTGATATTAAAAACAAAACCTGCAAAAAAACACGGGGCGGCGAAACAGAAAAAAAATATTTTCATGTCCAATTTGGCGATGTGATTTTTTATAAATTTTTGTTGGCTATAGGATTGACTCCGCATAAATCAAAAACAATTGGCGCATTAGATATACCCGATAAATATTTTATTGATTTTTTGAGAGGATGCATAGATGGTGACGGGAGTATAAAAACATTTAAACACCCTGAAAGCAAGAATCTTCAACTTAGAGTAAATATTTGCTCCGCCAGCAAAAATTTCCTTGAATGGATAAAAATGACCAATGAGCCATTTGGAGTGAGAGGATATCTAAAAAACGGTAAAAGAGTCTATGCTTTAGAATATGCTATGGCAGATTCTATAAATTTATTAAATAGGATTTATTATAAAGACTTTCCTGCGTCTCTTCATCGTAAATTTATGCGTGGAAAAAAATATTTGCGGACGTGACGAAACTGGCAAACGTGTACGGCTTAGGACCGTATGCCGTAAGGCTTGTGGGTTCGAGTCCCACCGTCCGCACACTGGACTAAACACTTTTTTGAGAATATAATGATAAAAGTAGAAAACGCGGGTGTAGCACAATGGTAGTGCATTTGGTTGCCAATCAAAGTACGTGGGTCCGATTCCCATCACCCGCTCAATTAAAAAACTCCAAAAATACCCCTCTTGACATGGTGATTCTTTTATTACCTAACTCTTGACATGAGGCTTTAAAAATGCTAAGATTATAGTATACTCCTGAGAGGGAGTTTTTTGATAGACTTAAATATTATGAATATAAATATCATAAAAAATAATGCAGCTTTGGGACGTTTGACCCGCTTATTCAGTTCGATATTTGTAAGCATTGTAGTCACTGTTTGCTTTTTGGATACAGTATTGCCAGTAACAACTAACGCAGATTTGCCCGATGTGTCCACAGCGTCATATGCGGCAAAAACCAACAATAAATCTGCTCAAAAAGCCGTAAAGACAATAAATGTTGTTATTACAGCTTATTCAAGCACCCCCGACCAAACAGACGACACTCCTTTTATAACAGCTTCGGGTAAGCAGGTTGCCGAAGGAATAGCAGCCAATAATATGTTGCCCTTTGGAACAAAAATAAAAATCCCCGGATTATACGGAGACAAGGTTTTCGTTATTCAGGACAGAATGAATAAGAGAATGGGCGACCATCGTTTTGACATATGGATGCCAACCCGAGAACAAGCCTTGCATTTTGGAGTGAAAAGCACAGAGGTGCAAGTTTTAGAGAACTAACATGTTATACAGCTTCTAAAAACTTTAAAAAATACATAATCACTATTCCAAAAAATATAACTGCAAGATTTAAAATTGATTTTTTAATGTTGCGCTCCTTGCCAAGCTCCGGTATCAGGTCTGTGGCAGCTATATAAATAAAACCTCCTGCCGCAAAAGCCAGCAAAAACTGGGATATGTTTTGCGTAAAAGACAGAAAATAAAAACCCATTATCCCGCCCAATACGGCTGTAACGGCTGTCAAAAAATTAAAAAATAGGGCCTTTTTTTTGCTGAATCCTCCATACAACAAAACACCAAAATCTCCAATTTCTTGCGGTATTTCATGTAAAAATACCGCCGCAGTGGCTGCAAAACCAACTCCAGGATTCACAATATAGCCGGCCGCTATTATCAGACCATCAATAAAATTATGTATTCCGTCGCCTATTAAATTCATATAGGCAAAAGCGTGCACGGGGCAATCTCCTTCGTGGCAGTGTCTCCAATGTATAACTTTTTCAATTATCAAAAAAAGAAAAAACCCTGCCAGCGCTAAAGCAAAAGCAAGGGTTCCGTCAAAACGTTCCACGGCTTCGGGCAACAAATGGAAAAAAGCCCCGCCCATTAATCCGCCCACAGATAAGGCGACAAAATAAAAAATTGCTTTTTTAAGAAGCTTGTCGTTTAGAGATAAAGTAAAAATTCCCAAAAAAGAGAGCAAGCTTACTGCAAAAGTACTTAAAATTATGTATAAAAGAGTTGTCATGGTCTTAATTTAATATTTTTTCATTTAAATGCCAACCGATTTTTGACGGATAATTTTCTTTTGTATAGTTGCGTCGCTTTATCAATTTCCACTGGTCAAAAACCTTCTTTTTGCGGGCGAGATATAGCGCCGGACTATTACCATACATAAACTTAGCCAATTTTTCAGAATCATCAACATAAAAACAAATACTATATTGAATCATTGTTTTTTCTCTTTTATCTTTCATCTGATGAACGGATTTTTCTGGCACATTAATTTCACCTAAATTATATGTTTTCCTGGGATAAATGCCCAAACTCATTAAATCATTTGCTAAAGTGTCATTGCGAGTCTGTATCTGATAGGCCAAGTTGCCGGAACTTCCGAATTTTTTACCAATTTTATAACTAGACTCCATAACTTTTGCGATCGTTTTTAAATGATCCAAATCAGCGGACGTGATATTAAAAGTATATCTGTTTTTTATTCTATTACAGTCCTCTGATATACAACCGTCGGCAACAAAATAACCTAAAACATACGCCATATCAGGCGACCATGTTTTAAAAAAATTAGAATTAATATATTTATTTTGTACTGCTCCCATGTGCCGCGGGTGGGACTCGAACCCACACGTCCTTTCGAACAAGAGATTTTAAATCTCTCGTGGCTACCATTACACCACCGCGGCATAATTTATCAATATGAGGCCGAGGCGGGAATTGCACCCACGTATACTTCTTTTGCAGAGAAGTGCCTTACTGCTTGGCTACTCGGCCATATTATATAAATTTAACTTATTTTTCGTCTTTTTTCAACTGCCCGAGTATCTCCTCAATTCTCCCGGCCTTGCTGATAATTTCGTCTTTTACAAACCTGATTTTTGGCACCGGACGCATATTTACCTTTTTGTTTATTTTCTGCTGAATGTCAAAAACTTCCCTGCCCAAAGTTTCCAAAACTTTGTCAATTTTGTCTTCCGGCAATACAGAAATAAAAACTTTTGCCTCAATTAAATTTGGCGTTGCCTCAACGTGCGTTAAAGTAACCAAAGCCCCGTCAGGGAAATAAACTTCCCGCTGTATAATCTGCGCTATCTCGTGTTTTAGCAGTGAATTAACTTTTTCTATCCTATTCGTTGACATATTAAAGCTCGCCTTTTTGACGGGTTTCAATATAAGCGACAATAATGTCGCCTTTTTCTATTGCTACATTACCCTCAAACAAAATTCCCGCCTCGTCACCCTTTCTTAATTTGTCTATATCTTTCTTGTCTCTTTGCAAATTAATTATCCTGCCTGCTCCTACTTTTTTATCTTCTCTAAATACTTCCAATTTTAAACCTTTTTTCAACTCGCCTTCTGTAATCTTTCCGCCGATAATTTGCCTGTTTTTTTCAGCAAAAAAATTAAACAAAACCCTCAATTTGCCCACATCCTCTCTTACGGTTTCCATATCCAAGCTCTTTTCCAATCCGCGTCTTATATCTTGGATCATCTCGTAAATAATCTCAAAAGTTTTGACTCTCAAGCGTGCTTGCCCTGAGCCGGTCGAAGGGTTTCCTTTGTCGTTTTGCATAAACCTTACAACAACCGGGCTAATTTTTACGCGAAACCCTATAATTTCAGCTTTTGCCATTTCTGCTAATTTGGCATCCGACTCGTTTATGTCGCCAACTTCGCTTTTTAAAATTCTTAAAATGGCCTTGTCTTGAGGCAAATTTTTTAACATCCCCTCAATTGCTTCAAGAGAACCAAAAACATCTCCCTTTAAAATAATATTTACAACTTTTTTGTCGCCGGGCGCCTCAAGCACCGTAGAGCCAATTTCTCTTTTTGGCTCTTCTTTTTTAATATTTGCCAGCGCTTCTATTTCGCCTTTATAGCTTTTAAATTTTTCTCCCACAGCCGGTACTTTTTCAAAACCCAAAATAATAACAGGCTGGGACGGAAGCGCCTCATCAATTTCTTTGCCCTGGAAATCTTTAATGGATTTAACTTTTGCCATTGCCAAATCGGTTGCAATGATATCTTTTTTCCTTAAAATTCCTTTCTGAACTACAGCTGTTGCCACCGGCCCTTTAAAGCCGTCCATAAATGATTCAATAATTAGGCCTTCGGCTAGAGACTTTGTGTCAGATTTTAAATCATGTAAATCAGCCACCAACAAAATCACTTCCAGCAATTCATCAATGCCTGTTTTTTCTTTTGCCGAAACTTCCACCGAAGGAATTGTCCCGCCAAAAGATTCCACCACAACTTCAACTTTAGCCAACTCCCCTTTTATTTTTTCAGGATTAGCATTTGGCAAATCTATCTTGTTTAACACGACAATCATTGAGATTTCTGCTCTTTTAATTGCCATTATTGCCTCTTTTGTCTGCGGTTGCACAGATTGAGCTGAGTCCACCACCAAAAGCGCGATATCGGCCACTTCTGCGCCCCTGGCGCGCATTGCAGAAAACGCCTCGTGCCCGGGCGTGTCTATAAAAGTGATCTTATGCTCATTGCTTTCCACCTCGTAGGCTCCAATATGCTGAGTAATTCCTCCCGATTCTTTTGAAGTGATTTTAAAATCTTTTATGGCTTCCAAAAGAGACGACTTTCCATGATCAACGTGCCCCAAAACCACCACCACCGGCGGTCTCTTAATTTCTGCTTCTTTTATAACTTTTGCTTTTTTTACTGCCATAATACAAAATTATACCAGAAATTTCACAAAATTTCAAGACCTTTATCTATTCTGTAAAAAATTTTCTATTATTTTTTTTGTTTCAGAGGCGTTTTTAGTTTTCATAAGATTTTCCCTTAGGTCTCTGGCGCCCTCAAATCCCTTTGCATATGCATGAAAATGCTTTTTTATGCTCTCAAAATGTTCGCCATCAAAAAGCTCGGCATGTTCAATAATAGCCCTTAAACGCTCTTTAACAGATGGAATTTTGTCCGAGAAGAACCATGGGTTTCCTAAAACTCCCCTGCCAAACATAACCCCGTCCACGCCGGTTTTTTTTGCCAGCTCGCGGGCCTGCGCAAGAGATTTAATGTCCCCATTTCCCAAAATTAATGTTTTTGGAGCGTATTTGTTGCGCAGTTTTACAATTTCTTTTGCCAGTTCCCAATGGGCGGGGGTAGAGTACATTTCTTTTCTGGTGCGAAAATGCACTGTCAAACAGGCAATATTTTCTTTTAACAATATAGGAATCCACTCTGTAATTTGATTTTTGTTATATCCAATTCTGGTTTTTACAGAAACCTGTATTTTGCCCGCACCCCTTTGGGCCGACCTGATAATTTTTTTTGCCAAAACAGGATTATTTATCAAAGCAGCGCCAGCTCCCTGTTTTTCTATGTCTTTGTCGGGGCAACCCATATTAATATCAATGCCGTCAAACCCAAGCGCAACAATTTCTTTGCAGGCTTTTTCAATTTGAATTGCTTCGGCTCCAAAAATCTGGGCAACTATGGGGCGCTCTTTTGGAGAAAATTTTAAAGTGTCCAAACAATATTTTCTGCCTTTTGGCGATAACAAAGCCGAAGCTGAAATAAACTCGGTCCAAAAAACATCGGGTTTGCCGTATTTTAAAAACATAAGGCGAAATGCCTCATCTGTAACTCCGGACATTGGAGCCATAACCATTATCGGTTGTTTAAACTTCTGCCAAAACCCATGTTCCATAAAAAAGCGGTACCTTTTGGTTAAAATCCGAACTTTTTTTGATGAAAATCTGGATGCTGAATTCTGATTAAAATTTTTCCGCGGGCGCCACCCTTTAATTCATTATTATCTTGTCAATATTCCTTTTCAATCTTACTTCTAACTTCATTTTGTTTATCAATTTTGATCTTGGTATTTGATTCATTTTTTCATTTTTCTGTATTCTTTTATTTTTGACTAAAATTCTAAAATATGGACATTTCCCGCTTATTGACAAATCTTTTTCATCATCTCCTTTTCTGAATTTAATTATTTCAAATTGCTCTGGGTTGTATTTATGTAAAAAGGTTATGGGTACCCCCATAGCATCTGAATAATCCAAGGGGATATTTTGCGTTTTATCTACATTAATTCCATGGTAATTATCATAATGAAAATACTCAATTTCATTTCCAAAATATCTCTTTGTAAGAGTAATGTCCTCATGTCTTTTAGAGGTGTCTAAATTTGTTAGCCATAAACAATTATTTGGGGAAACTATTCTATTCCCAAGATTATCAATGCGAGCTTCTGTTCCGTAAAGCTCATAATGTTCTGGCACAATAAAACCTGAAATTCCTCTGCCTAGATTTATTCCTAACCACGCTTTATTCCCCTTAATTATCTTAAAAATTTCTTTATACGTAATAGCGTTAATGTTACCAATAATCAAAAATTTCTTATCGTATTTAACTAATTGATCTACATACTCCCTGAATAATGAAAATGGTGGATTGGTGACGACAATATCGGATTGTTTTAATAGATTAATGCTTTCGGCACTACGAAAATCCCCATCTCCTTTAAAATGAATAATGCCATTTGAATTTGGTTTGATTTTTTCATCTTTAGCACCTGAATATTCATAAAAAAAACCATTTTCAAATTTTTCAGTATTAAATAAATTTCTTTCTTGTTTTCTATAGCAAGAAGCTATTAATTTTTTCAATCCCAATTCTTTAAAGTTTGAAGCAAAGTAATTAAAAAAGTTACTAATTCTAGGGTCATCGCAATTACAAAAAACCACTTTGTCTTTAAAATGACCTTTATAATGTTGCAATTCACTTTCTATATCTGAAAGTTGAGTATAAAACTCATCACTCTTTGATTCTTTAGCTTTTTGCAGTAATTTGTTTGTTGCTTTCCTTGCCATTATCAAATTATGTTAAATGAATAAATATCTTGGTTTTGGTTATTTCCTTTTAGTTATTTGCTTAAATATTTCACTTCCTAGTACTTGAAGAGAGGTTTTTGAAATTTCAATCATAATGTCAAACATTTCTTTTACATCCCATTTCTCTCCATTACCTTGTGTATATATTGAAGTTGCTTGAAGCATAATTGTTTTATCTTTATGTTTAACAAATTTATTTTTACATAAATTAGTGTTAATTGGCATTCCATAATTTGCAGAGGTCAATCTATCCAATCTATTTAGCATCCCTGAATTATAATTAAGAGTGACTACTCTCCCGTCAGGTCTTATAATTGAAATAGTTCCAGTAAGAAAATTTGAACCTTCCAAAAATAAGATATAAGGGAAATGGGATTCGGATAACATAAAATTGGCGATTTCTGATATGTTTTTATGTGACCTTTCTATTGCGTTACCAGCAGCCATCAAGTCTTGATTGTTATTTTTACCAACGAGGTTTCCTGTTTGGATATTTTCAATGTCTTTTCCTTGATGTTTGGCTTCTGTTACAAGTAATATTCTCCAATTACCGTTATCATCTTTTACTTCAATTATTCCACCATCTGGGATAATACTTGAATTTGACACAAAAAGGGTTTGCCCTAATTCTGGATCAACTTTCTTTAACGCTTCGTTTATTTCTTCCTTTTTTATACTTGTTCTATATCTAAAAGATAATTGAGGAAATTCCTTCTCAAGCTGTTCAATTACAAGATGTGAAATTTTACCAACTGTTATATCATGCAACTTTGCTTCGTCTCCAAATATACCAACTACACCTTGCGATTTTTTGTGCTGATTTGTTAATCTTTTAGATTGATTCTTTTTTGCCATATTTTTTATTTAATTTTCCCCCGAAAATCTTGTTTCATAAATTGGCGGAGGGTACAGGACTCGAACCTGTAAGGGGATTTCTCCCGCTGGTTTTCGAAACCAGTGCCTTACCATTAGACTAACCCTCCAATAAACTCATATTACTATATTTTTTGAAAAACTCCACTAAAAAACGGCCTTTGCCGCAGTTTAGATTTTTTTAGTTTCCTTATTTAATTTCTTCGTTTTTTACCAAAACTTTATGCCAATCGTTATAATCATAAATGTCATGGGCTATAATTCCCATAACAGCTCCCACAAAGAAAGTTGGCAAATAAAATCTGTCAACAAACCAAACTAAAAGCAAAAATATCGCTCCCATAATCCAATGATGCATATGGATTTTCCACTTTCCGCAATCTATAAAAACCGGATCAACCTTACCTTTTTCCAAAAAATATTTAGAAAAAAGTTTAGACCCCACATACCCCAGAACCAGTCCCAGCGAAAGCGCCAAAGAATAATAATACAAAGATGCCATTAATACTATGGCTGGCAGGTACTTTTTGACTTTTGTGCTACTGTTGTCGCTTTTTGCTAATTCTAAATCTATCAACTTATCGCTTATTTGATCGTTATTTTCCATATAAAATAGGCCTATTTAACTAAAAATCGACTTAATTTTACTCTAAATAACTTACGTCTATTTTAGCATCAGCAAGCCCCCAAGTCAATCCTTTGCCCTGTTGATAACATTTTGCTCAATCCCGCTATTTTTGGCTTTGTTTTTGCAACAAAAACAAAAATCGCAGGATTAAGGCTTAATTTTTTTAATCAACAAGTCCAACAAAAGTTTTGCCTCGTTTGAAACCCCCTCTTTTTCACTGCTTTTTGTGAATCTCTGCCACTGGTTAAAAATATCCTCATCGTTCAGTCCCCTCACCGCAGTTTCCAAGGCCAGCCTTGTGTCAAAATCAATTTCTTTGTTTGCCATCAAAACATCTTCCACAAACATGCCGGTAAAAGCCAAAACCTTTGCGTCATTTTGCTGGGCATTATATGCGCGCAGAGCCGTGGAAAGCTGATAACCCATCCAGGCGTTTACAGCCAAAGACACGCAGAAAAGGGAGATAAAAGTTGCCAGTAATATTTTTTTAAGCTTAGTGTCTATCATTTTTTATTTAATTTTTAATTTATTTGATTCGACCTTTTGCCAAATATTGTACCCTATTAAAATTACCAATAAAATTGTTATTATGCTCTGCCAATTTATCCAGCTAAACCATCCTGCTTTTTTGAAAAGCTCAATGTTTGTATTTACAACAATGTCTTGCTTCATTGAAAAAGGCTCTGATTCAAAAATCGTGTAATTAAACGCCGTTGCTTTAACCTTGTATGTGCCCTCGGGAACCAAGAAGGAATATTTTCCTGTGTCGTCTGTTAAAACAGGGTTTTTTTGCAAAAACCTATCGGCCGGCCAAAGCTCCCATTCTGGGACTTGCCCTGAGCCCGTCGAAGGGTTTAACCACAGCAACGAAACACTTGCTCCCTTAATTCTCAACTTGCCGTCTGATAACTGACTAAAAACATAACCTTCGGGGTTTACAATGGCGGTCATTTTTGTTTCTTTTGGCGCAATGTTTATGTCTTGATATGCAATAACAGTTGAAATATCGTATTCGCCTTCGGCTTGAGGGGCCGATACGCTTGCCCTATAAATTCCGGGAGAAACCTCTACATAAGCAAATTTGTTTACAAACAAAATATTTTCTCCGGAAATTTCCAGCGTGCGGGGGCTGATTGAATCAACAAGCGAAGCGGTCAAAAGTTTTGTCATATATCCTAAAATATTGGTTTGCTCTTGGCCCACAGCAACTTTATTTAAAGTCATAAATCCTGTCACGCTTCTTGCAGGCGCGTCGGGTTTAATAACCAGCTCCATTGGTTTTCCTGCCAGCGTGTTTATTTTCTGTAAAACCTGTCCGTGCGTATCAACAGAAATTGCCACGTTGTAATCAATCAATTCTCCACCGAATCTTACAAACACAATGTCGCTTGGAATTTTTTGTTTTGCTTCATAGCTCATATTTGCAATTGGCATCCCCTGCACAGCGGCAAATTTGTTGGCTGTCAGAATTTCTGCTTCTGTTAAAGCAACTCGCGTTAATCCGGGCAAGTACAATTCGGTTCCTACAACTTTTTGGATATCCGACAAACTTTCAACGTCAATTTCAAAAGCGGTTAAAGCATCTCTAAATTGCGTAATTCTATTAGCAAAAAAACTTATGCTTGAGTTAACCGGTGTCAACGCGAGTTCACTTACGGGTATCCCGTCCATGATATCCCATCCCTGCAAAGCCATTGGCGCCTCCTCGGGCACGCTTACAACCTCGTTGTTGCCAGGAGCAAACGGCAAAGCAATCTGTTCTGCAATATTTGTAATCTGCGCAACAACCTGCTCTGCTATCTGGCCGGGTATCTGGGCAATTTGTTCAACTATTGAGACTGGTGGGGTTTCGGGCGTTGGGGTTTGGGTGACGGGCGCGGGCGCGGGCGCGCTCGTACTTCCCGAGCTTACGCTGGTTCCCGATATTCCGCCTGTCCATATTAAGGTAAAGTCGTCTGTGGCCGAGTTGCCTGCTGTGTCTGTGACTGTGAGCCTGATAACATAGGTTCCTGCTGTGTCTGCGTTGATTGTTGTTGTTCCTGTGGTTGATGAGGTTTCCGGGGCAAAGCTCAGTGAGCCGGGGCCTGATACTTTAGACCATTGGTAGGTTGAAATTCCCGAGTCTGCGTCTGAGGCTGTGCCTTCTTGAGTAAACTGGTTTGCTTTGGTTTGGTCTGCGCCGGCGGAGACTGTGGGGGAAGTAGATTCAATTTTGATTGTTGAACTGTTGGTTGAGGATTCTGTGTTGGTGGCTGAGTCCAGTGAATAATATCTGATGTAGCTTGTGCCTGCGGTGGAGATTGTGAAGGGTGTTGAGTAGCTGGTTAAAGGAGTGCAAGTGTTTGCGGTGTCCGCGCAGTAAAGGGTGGTGCCGCAGCCAGAGCCTGCTCCGTCGTCGCA
>Ga0208245_1001727_pt1 | contig 12369 bp, 12 predicted proteins | sample RifOxyC1_FD_184035 | JGI IMG/M metagenome (GOLD analysis project Ga0208245, IMG submission 184035) | Soil microbial communities from Rifle, Colorado - Rifle Oxygen_injection C1 (SPAdes) | ecosystem: Environmental > Terrestrial > Deep subsurface > Rock core/Sediment | place: Rifle, Colorado... | reverse complement strand
AACCTATCCTAAACAGAGAGACTATGGAAATGTCACAACTTTACCTCAAACTTTCGTGGATTTGTGGAACCTAAACGACTGGTACGCTAAGGATTTTGTAATGGCGCTAGAAAGGAAGATTGATGGCTTATTACCATGACATAATTACCCAAAAAAGTTGGGAAGAACTAAAGACGCTCAATAAAAAAGTTAAATTTGTTCTTATTGGTGGCTGGGCAACGTATCTTTATACTAAAGAACTTAAGTCTAAAGATATCGACATTTTAATTAATTATGATGAACTGGGTAAGCTGAAAGAATTTTATGAAGTAATCAAGAACGACCGATTAAAAAAATATGAAGCAAGAAGGGGGGAAATACAAATTGATATCTACCTGCCGCATCATTCGGAAATCGGCATCCCTGTTGATATACTTATTAGTAGTTCGACCTCTTTAGAGGGGTTTAGAGTTTTGAAAAAAGAGTGGCTTATTTGTCTTAAGATTTTTGTTTTTAATATCCGTGGAAGAACTCCAAAAGGTGAAAAGGATTTTTTAGATATCCTATCTTTGTTTAAAAGCAGAGTGGGGGATATAATTGGGATCAGTAAAATTAAAAAAGATTATGATTTGGAAAAGCAATTTGCCCATTTTCTTAATTTTTTAGATGAAAGAGTAGAAGCTCTCGAAATTGGGTTAAATAAACACGGTTACAAAAAGTTAAAAATCGAAATAGAAGGGCTGTTAGTACAACGGTAGTACACCGCATTCGCATTGCGGAGACGGGAGTCCAATTCCCCCACAGTCCACCTTCATTATTACCGGCATCGTCAATGCCTTCAGTGGCGCTAACAGTGCAAGGTGTTGACCAATGATTAATTGATTTGGCGGTTGTTTTGAAATAACTTTAATTGCAAAACAACAATGACAGTTACCAAAATAGCTAAAAGAACAATTAAAGAAAGAATGCGGCGTTTATTTATTTTTTTCATATTTTTTAATCAGGGCAAACGACATACTCGTCAGCGTTATAAGATGAACCACAAGTGGCTGCAGGACAACGATCTTGACTGGCAGCTAAATCCGGATCCGAGTCATTATCCAAAGTAATTTTAATTCTGAAGTTTTCACCGCTTGCACAGGGATAATATTGAAACTCAAAATATTGGCCGTTTTTAACCAACCGGTTCATGTAAACAGTTGAGCCGGAACCTGCGGAAAAGATTCCGTCGGGAGTGCAAGCGGTTGTACCGTCAGCCCCGCAAGCATTAAATGAAAGACCGTTGCCTGTGGCAGGGTAGCCTTGGAAGTCATTATAATTAAGCCTTAAAGCTGTTTTTAATTGAGTTAAGCTTTGTTTCTTTTTAACATCTCTGGCTCTTGCTTCGTTTAAGTTGGTAATTACTAAAGTGGCTAAAACCCAATAATCGAAATTACGACTAATAATTCGATTAGTGTGAATCCATTTTTATTTTTTATCATGGTGTTGTATTACCGCTTGAGACTCCATAATTACAGGAATTAGCTCCTGCACCGCAATTTAAATTGGGTGGAATTGAAAGAATACTTTTATCTTGGGAATTCTCGAGATGGGCATAGAGCTGATAGGAAGAGGTCGCGGTTCTACGGTAATAATAATTATATGAATTAGGATCAGCAGGGAGTTTGATGATGTAGATGGTGCCGGTTGTCGTATTAGAAAAGGCACTGGTACCCCAAGTACATACGGCTATTGCTCCTGCCCCGCAGCCAATGATGTTGCCTAAAGCATCATCCGCCGGGTATTGGCCCTTGTCGTTGTAATATAGTTCCAAAGCACTAGAAATTTGCTGGAGATGGGCTTTTCTTTTGGCATCCCTTGATTTTATCTGCGAAGAATTAAAGGTGACTAAACCGATGCTGGTTAAAATGCCGATGATGGCAATGACAATCAGAATTTCCACTAGGGTAAAACCGTAATGTTTAGACATATATATCAGTTTACAACAAATTATGAACTACAGCGATAGATTGGATTGGTGCAATAGGACCCGCCTCCACAATCTCCATTCGGAAATTGATACAAACATTTCGGATTATCTAGGCCGTAATTATCACAGTCTCCCATCGGGGTACAGCCCCAGCTGCCGCCGGCAGGAGTCGGAAGAGGTGTGGGGGAAGATGCGGGGACAATTTGGGATAGGGCCGTATTTAAACTGGAGACACCATAGTTAAAGCCGGAAATGCCGGTGCCCCCACCAACGGCCGCACTGCATTCTGACTCCCAGCCGCAATATTGATCCGAATCACAGCCCAATGATTTTATGGCCGGATCGGCGGGATATTTTAAAGTATTTAATAGACGGTATTTTTTATAGCAGGGTGATGTTTCGACAGGCAAATAGCAATATGGAGTTTTATAAACCGGATCGCAGGGGATTGAATTAAGATATGGTTTGAGTTCGCTTCCGTCGCAATTTGCAAGAATTGTTTCTACCGGATAACACTCTTCGTCCGAATAATAATCTTCAAGGGCCGTGGCAATTCTTTGTAAGTCGGATTTTCTTTTGGCATCATTAGCCCGGTCGATTTTATTGCGCAAAGTCCAAATTGCCAAAAGTGCCAGAAGCGCAATGATGGCGACAACTATGATGATTTCGATTAAAGTAAATCCCCTTTTTGACTTACCAATTTTCATTTTAAAGTAGTTTATCAATAAAGTTTTCTTTTGTAATTATCATAGATTTGTGAGGTAGAGGAAAGATTTTGTTGATTTTCCCTTTAGTATTTTTTATCTCAACACAAGTATACCTTTTTTTATAATCCTCGATAACCAAATCAACTTCTTTACCACCATATTCTCTGTAAAAATAATATGACAATAGCTGATTGTTTATTTTCCTAATTTTTTCATATTCTATTATGATTAAATTTTCCCATAAACCACCAAGATCTGATCTTAATTCCACTTCTCGGAAGTCTTTGACGAGAGCATTTCTAATTCCTAAATCATAAAAATAAAGTTTCCTATTTTCAGATACGGCTTTTCTGATATTTGTTTTAAAGGAGGGTAGGGGAATTAAAATGTAATTTTTAATAAATATTTCTATGTAATTAGCAACGGTTGAAACATTGGCGTTTAAACTATTGGCCAATTCCCTTAAAGAAACTTCATTTCCGATTTGAAGCGCTATTTTAGTCAAAATTTTTTTAGCAAGATCAGAGTCTTTAAGGTTATAAATGTTAATGACGTCTTTGATAACGTATGTATCGACTATTTTTTCTAACTTTTGTATTTTTTCATTTTCCGACAAATTTCCAAACAATATTTCAGGGTATGATCCAAATATTTGAAGCTCCTCACTTAAATTATCCAGCAAGTTATCGTTATTGTATTTAACTATCTCGCCAACAGAGACAGGAAGACAGTAGATTTCTTCAAATCTGTCAGAGAGTGTATCAAAATCTCTTCCCGCTTTTTGGCGTAGCTCACTCGATCCTGTTGCAATAATCTTTTTTTTGTAGACATCGACCAATATTTTTAAAGCTATTGAACTTTCGGGCGAATTTTGTACCTCATCGATTAATATAATCCTATTTTCTTTGACGATTTTACGTAGATGAGACTCGTCCGGTATAAATTTATCCTTATGATTCATAAGGTCAAAATTATATATCTGAGAGTTTAGTTTTTTGGCTAAACCTTCAAGAATAGTGGTTTTTCCGGACCTTCTGGGTCCCCAGATAAAAAGAATTTTCCCAAGGTCTTTTTTTAAAAAACTATCGATTTTGGCTTCGATCTGTCTTTTATATATCATATTCTATGATACACTTTACTATCAATTTGTATAATGTCAATATACAAAATATGCTTAAACTGTATAACACTAGGCTTAATATTACTGAGTTACCGGAGGAGTTGCATCTTCAGGTAATTCAAGCGGTGGTTGGACTACCGGTTCAGGAGCTTTTTGGGGGGCTATTAAGGTTCCTTCCTTGGTAGAATCGGCTTGGATTTCTTTTACCAAAGGTTCCAGTTTATCAATTTCATCCTTCACTGTTTTGTAATCTGTAGATTCTTTGTCGATTAAAGCCAAAGTAGCATTCATTTCAGCCAAAGCATTGGCATAGTCTTTTTTGTCCCGGTAGGCAACCGCTAGGTTAAAGTGAGCATTAGGCAAGTCGGATTTGGCTAAAGTGGCAAGTTTAAAAGATTCAATAGCGCTGTCGTATTGTCCTAAAGCGTAGTAGATTCCTCCTAGGGCGATTCTTAAATTAGGATTAACCGGGTCAAGAGCAATTGCCTGAGTATAGGTTTGAATGGCAAATTGATCCGCTCCTTGGGCAAAGGACATCACGGAACGGTAGATATCAGCCAAGAAGGCCCAGTTCTCAGCCCGGGTCGGGTTTAGTGAAACCATGTTTTTGCCTTCGGAAATTGCAGCTTGAATGAGTTGGGAGATATTGCTTTTGTCGCTTTCCGAAAGCTCCTTCTTGGAAGCTATATTCTGGGCAATGGCTAAATTGATTTGGGAATAGGAGAAACGGTACCTATCCACCTTTGGGTTTAAATTGATGGCAGCAACCATTTTATCAACGGCGATTTTGGCATCATTTTTATTTACGGCGTTAAGCGCTTCCTGGAAGCGGTATTCAGCAAGGCTATAGCGGGTGCCGAAATAGAAGACGGCAAGAGCTAAGAATATAACCGGCAAAGCGACAATTAATGAAGGCAGACGGGAGGAAATGGAGGATGACAATCCTTCTTCTCGAGCTAAGAAATTAACGTTAAAAATCTTTTCGTTGGAATCGGAAAAAAGAGACAAGAGAATAAAAAGAAGAGTTATGGCGAAAGATGCAACAGGGAAAATGAAAGCCAAAAGAAGAAATAAAATTAAAGGCCAGGCTTTTATATCAGCCAATCTTTTTTTAAGGTCAGTTTTGTAGACGGTTAAAAGAAGCAGGAAAAAAGCGATAGCAGCAGCCAGACCGGCTTCGGTTGTTGCCGTCAGGTAAAAATTTCTCGAAGAGTTAAAACTGTTGGCCCAGAAGGTAGATGTATTAAAGGCAAGCGGTTTGAAACGGCTGAATGCCGTCACATAATTGCCCGGACCGGTGCCCAAAACGGGACTAAATTTTAAAGTATCGACCAAAATCTGCCAAGAGGTGCTGTAATCAAGTAGTCCAAGATGCTGGCCTTTGGCAGGGATAGTATTTTTAACGGAAATCATAAGTCCGAAAACAACAATTATTGAAGAAACGGAAAAGAATAGTTTTTTGGCAAGATCCTTGTTTTTCAAAACAAAATTAACAGCTAAAGGCAGAAGAGATATTAAAAAGATAATGGCAGGAATTGTCCCGCCAAGAGTATTAAAAGTTGTGGCTTTCATAATTTCAGGCAAAAATTTAATTTTGGTAAAAACACCCAAAGTAGAGAGTAGTATCAAAAGCGAAAAGACAACTCCCGAAAAGAAAAGTGAAACGGCAACGTCTTCTTTTTCTTCTTTTTTAAGCTGATTGACAAAAAAGTAAAGCAAAGCCGAAGCGGTTACGAAAGTGGCAATTCCGGGATACCAAAAAGCTTCCATTTTGTTGGGTGTAACAAAAATGGCGGAGACAAGGTAAACCAGTGTAATTAAAAGAACCGGCCAGTCATATTTTCCTTTAGCAAAAGCTAAAGAACCGGTCATAACCAACTTTACCGACCAAAGAATAAGAAGAAGAATAACAGAAAGGGTAAGTAATATCTCGCGGGGGAGGACAAACGATGCCGGAAAAAAAGGAATGACAAATAATGCCACCAAAAACACACAGGAGTAAATAACGGTCCTTTCCAGTATATTAATTATTTTCATTTAATTATATTATTTTTATTTGTTTTCAGTCTATTTGTCAATAGCCGCCTAGAACAAACTATAACTTTATATATAGTACTTATCCAGTTTTTCTTTTAATAAATTAGTGAGTATTTCTACAATTTGTCTTTGAGATTTTGGCAAAAATTGAGTTAGATCAAGATTTAAACGATTCTGAGGAAAGGCTTCTATCTTTTTAATCAAGTTTTTTGGATTAAACTTCCTATTGTTTTCCAAAAACTTGATTTTGACCAGTTTTTTGTCTAATGAGATATTTTTTCCCAAGAGATACCAGACATCATAAAGATCTCTGCCTTTATTTCTTGTAGCAAGAGCACAGATTTTTTCTGCCATAATTTCTGTTTCAGAAAGATGAGATATTAAGGGGAAAACCGTAATTGGAAATTTGCTAAGGATGGGTGAGGTGACAGCCTGTTCGATTTTATCGACAATGGTAAAATCCAAACGGATGTTTATAGGGTATTTAAAATCTAAGGGTTGATATTTAATGCGGTAACGGAGACCTGTTTTTCCCGAATACAAAAGCAATATTTGTATTTCCGGCGATTCTTTTTGCATTGTTTTTTCCACATCCTGTATGATTTTTCTGATTTGTCCTTTGTCGTAGGGAGTAGAAAAGTCCAGATCTTCGGAAAATCGGGGAGAATTGAATAAAAGCCTGATTGCGGTTCCTCCTTTAAAGTATATTTGTTTTCCCTTGTCATGCTGGTAAAGATAGTTTAAAAACGTAAGTTGGAGAAATTCACGCATAACAGTAACCCCGTCGATTTGGAGTTCTTTTGACAATTCCTCAATTTGTAATTTGGTGATCATGATATGCTTTTAATGACTTTAGTGACCCTTCGATTGTTGATTTTTTTTGTATAACCTGTAAGTTTATTCTTGTCAATTTCGGAAAAGTCCATTTCATCGAAGCTTAGATTTCTTAATCCTTTTATGCCGAAATAGATATAATCCAAAAGGGCTTTTTCTTTCTCGGCTATTAAGAAATTATCCAGTTTAGTGTAGCCCCAAAACAGACTTTTTTCAATTTGCGAGTAGATATACTCTTTTTGACCTACCTCAATTAATTTGGTAGGTTTGATGGAAATGGAGGTGATCCGGTAGGGAAAGCCTGTGATTATTCCATAAAACGAGAGAGCGGATTCAAGGGAAATATATGACGGTTGATAAATAAAATTGGCGAGCGTGAAGTCATCTGCGGGTTGAAATAAAAACCTGTATTTGCCTTTAATGAGTTTTTGAATAATTTGCGCTTTTTCCAGGCGGGCTATTTTTTTATAGAGAGTTTGCCGGTTGTCAATGTTGAAAAGCTTGCTAAAATCATTCAAAGTAAGAAGGGAAAGCTCCTTTGCCTGCAGGAGTTTAATAATGCCGGTTGTAGAGTACGTTTCTTTCATTAGGACAATTTTATACTAATTTGTATAACGTGTCAAGGCAGCAAATCCATTTGTCGCTGAATTAATCCCTTTAATTCCACAATTAATTTTGCCTTTACCCAATCTTTTTGAGATTCGGTAAGAACTTCTCCTAAACCTCCCATGACACTATCCGGTTTAATTTTACTTACAAAATTAAGTAGGTGTACGTAAAATTCTTTGGGTTCTTTATTTAACCTTTCTTTTATTATGCTGTAATTAATCTCGCTTGCGTACTCAGAACTTAAAAAGAAGTGGGTGTCGAATAAATCTCTATTAGCGATTGTCTTTCTTTGCGTAAGAGCAATCATCTTATGGACAATCATGTCTCTTATATCCATTACTTTTACGGTTACCCCATAAAACGGGAAGGGGAGATAGTGATTACCCAAAATATCTCTTGTCGAAACCTCAACCTTTATTTTTGTCAAGCCGGTTCCGTAACTGACCAGCCAAAATAGAGTGTGATACTTAATACTCTGATCCTTCACTACATATTTGAGAGACAGCAGCCGGGTTACTTCTTCAACAAAGTTTTTTAATTGTTCGGAATTTTCTTTTAAGGGGGGTATCAAATCAAAATCAAGATCTACCGAGAAACGGGGGAGTTTGTAAAAAAGCATGGCGGCGGTTCCTCCCTTAAGTCCCAAAAGGGGGGCAAGAGAACTATCTTTATATATATCGATTAATATATTAGTTAAATGAGTTTTGTGTTTTGTGATGTCAAGGGCTTTCATCATGGTAAATTTCTTTTCAGAAAATTCGAAATATTTGGATTATTGCCATAAACTTGTTCATTTAATTGGGATACTAAATCCCAATTGATATTTCTTAAATTATCAAAATATTCCGGTCCATCCAAATATAGTTTATCGCAAATAGCCCTTTCCGGAGTTGCTTTATTAATATTTCCGGTGTCGGCAATTCCTAAAGGGTTTAATAAAATATCGTCCTTAATTTTACGATAGAGATATTTTTGAGAATCAATTTCAACTTTTTGGGACCGATTGGATATCAAATAGATTGAAGAATAAGGTTGAAAAACGATTCCGGATTCCAAAAGCACTGTATAAAGACTAATGTAAGAAGGGGATCTGTACTTATTGGCAAATTCCTCTTTTGAGTAGTCTTTCGATATTGAATAAATACCTTTAGATATTCTGAATATATCTTCCCTTTGAACGGCATATTTCAAGGCTGATTTTAATTTTTTCCCCAAGTATTCTGGAGCTATACTGCCCAGGTCGGAGAAAGTAAAAACCGTTTGGTCCGACCTTTTAGTTTTTAGTAAGTTTTTAATAAAGCTCATATGACTCAGTGGTGTAATTAATTTACACCTACAGGTTACAGAAGTCAATAAGTATTGTCATATTATTTTTTAGTCTATGTTAATGCCTTCCATTTTGATGTTTTCAAAATTAAAATTGCCGATGGCCATTGTGGTAAAGGAATAGGGAGAACCCTGAGTAGAACTCCAGGTATTGGATCCTCCGGGATCTTTAGCATATGAACGCCAGTAGTAAATTTTCCAATTCTCAAGTGCAGCTTGAACCGTATAGGTGGATTGTGTTCCGGAAGTGTAAGCGGTTGAGCTTTGGGTGTCTTGACCGCTCCAGCCCGTTTGACTTGATGTTTGGTCAAAAGTCTGGCAATTAGCCGTCATACCGGAATCGGTACAAATCTGAATTTTATAGCGTAAATAATCGGAATCGACATCGGTTGACGTTGTCTTAAGAGCCGGAGTATAGCTTTGGCTGCCGGCGCCATTTCCCGGTAGATCAAGCGATGGTGTAGACGGAACGGAGTTCATCGTAAAATTTTGGGTGGCCGACCAGGCCCCGGCGGCACCATTTACATCCCAAAACCTGATTTTCCAATAATAGGTAGTGGCTGCATTTAGGGCCGATTGAATGGTATAGACCGCTTGAGTACCGGTTGTATAGGCGGTGTTACTCTGAGTATTTTGACCCGACCAATCGGTTTGGGAAGAAGTCTGGTCAAAGGTTTGGCAATTAGCCGTCATGCCGCTATCTGTACAAATCTGAATTTTATACCTTAAATAATCTGAATCGGCATCAGTGGTGGTGGTTTTTAAAACGGTACTCAGTATTTGGTTAGTGGCGGTATCGGTAGGTAAATCAAGAGATGGGGTGGCAGGAGCACTGTTGGAAGTATAGTCAAGCGTTACGGATGTAAACGAAGCGGATACGGCCGGGTCATATGACATTGGAATAACCCGGTACTGTGCATATTTGTTTCCTGTAGAGGAGGTAATCGTTGAACCGGCTGGTGTCGTTAAATATCCTCCTGATGAGCGGAAGTCATCCAGCCAGACATTGGCGCCCTGAGAACCATCTGTTACTCTTAGGGTTAGATTAGTGATGGCGTCGCGTTGGGTAGAGAGACTGCCACGCAAATCAAAGTATTCGCGTTGCCATTTGAAGACTGTGGCGTTGACGGTAAACCCGCCGAAGGGGGCAGTTGAACCACTATCCCAAGCGGCAACCGTAACAGCACCGGTTGAAGTCGTGACTGCATTGACCGTGCCTTGGGCGATGTATTCCGTGCCATTATAGTTTTCTTTGACAATGATTTTATCGCCCTTATATACATTACTGCCCATGCTGGAAGCGCCGTAAGCTGTCGAATCAATCGTGAAAGAAAGATCGGACGTATTGGCAATGAGATTGCCGGAATTTAAGGCAGCTTTAAAATCAATGGTGATATTGTGAGTTCTGGCACCGACCTCATACGCCTGACGGATTTGATCCGCCGTTCGGGCGGTATTGGAGATCCGGACTTCGTCGATGATGCCATTAAATCTTCTATTTCCATTGGAGTCAGCACCTATAAAAAGATTTGCGGTATTTGCGGTAATATTCCGACCAGTTATGGTAGCTAACCATACCTCATTAACATAACCTTTTACCGTTGTACCGCTGACTGTCATTGCCACATGGTTCCATTGATTGCGGGGAACATTTGCCGAGGTGGCGATACCGTCGCAATTACTGCCATCACCGGTTCTTAAATACAGGTTATTGCTGGTGTTTATGGAAAATCCGTAACAACTTTCTCCTGATCTTTTAAAAACTACATATTGTTCGTCAGCTGCTCCTTGGTGATTTACCCAGGCTTCAATGGTTAAAGCTGAAGTTAAATCCAAGCTGTTGCTATCGGCGACAGTAATGTAACTACTCCCATTTAAACTCCTCGCATTACCTAATAATCCCGTCACAACAGTTGTTCCAGTTGGTGTACCGGTATTGGAGTTACCTGAGGAATCAAGCACGTTGCCGGAGGCTTCGTTTAGATGCCATAGACCGACAGTGTTGATATCGGCGGGGAGTTCTTGGTAGTTAGTAGTTAAATTAGGGGAGGAACCGGAGCCGGTGTCGATCACACGGTTTAATTGGCCGGTGGCAAATTTGGCGGTGGTGTCGTGGATGATGGTCGGATCGATGGTGATAGGATAGATTCTTTCAGGAGATTTTAACCAATCTTTATCAACAGTAAGCAGTGCAATAAGTTTTTGTGTTTTTTCATCTTTCTTAATTGTAATATTGACATTATCTGTTCTTTCCTTTTTTGCATCTATAGCGAACGGTTTTTCAAAGTGGAAAAGATAATTGCCTTTTTCATCATAGAAAACACCTCCTGCTAAATTTGTTGTGTAATATTGAGGTGTGACACCGTTTGTTTCAATGAAAAACGGATAAACTAAAATTCCGTTTGGTTTCTTAACGATGATATCTTCCTTTACTCCCAATGGGATTGTTTTATAGACATAATCCGTGTTCGGATAAACATTTTTAAAAGTGACTGCATTATTATTTTCAGTTGGGGCGGCAAGTTTCGAAGATGAATTGGTAGGTAAGAAGGTAACAGATTTATTTTTGCCCAGAGAAAATTCGACTTTTGGTTCATTTGTTTTTTTGTCGCCAATTTTGACGGTGTATACTTTTGAGTTTCCCTGAAAGATATATAAACTTTTTTCATCAAGAGTCTGAAGTTTAGCCGGACGGGGAGTAATGAACTAATTATATAGCAGTAGGCTCAAAATAATACTTACTGCCCCTATTGTCAAACAAATAACAATGGACTTTTTGTGTTTAATGATTGATGTTTTTTTCATAGTTATTGCGACACTTTAATAATCCACCAGTTAAAGGCAACATCAACATCAATCGGGTTGGTAAATCCGACGACAAATTGTCCTGCTTCCTTGTTTTTGACATAGAGAACATTGTTTTTGGTTGAAGAAGTTGGGGTGACATAAATCAGAGATGAATTTTCAATTTTCGAATTTTCAATTGTTAGTTCGGTAAGCCCTGCCGGAATAGTAGCTGTTCCTGCCGTGGCGTTTGATTTAATTATTCCCGAACTTGTAGCTTCTAAACTTGCGGAAGGAGTAGCATCTATTGCAATAATCAATTTTTCGGTAGTTATCTCTTTGGTTTTGATAGACTCCGATTCGATCTTGCCGGAAACGATTAAATCCGCGTTAATCGCCACATTTCCATTAGTTTCAATCCTGAATTTCCCGGCCATAATTTCAACCGGGGCCATGGCCAAAGACTGGAGTTTAAGAGGTGCAGATAGAGTATTGACAGACACCTCGGGAGTGAGCCCTGGCTCCCCCGAGGTGGAATTGATTACGAAATCAGTTCCGATAGAGATAGAGTTAGAGATAGACAGAGAACTGATCGCCGCCTGACCTGTGACATAGAGATTTTCCACCGCGGTATCGGTAGTCCACGTTTTTGCTTGAGCTAAAAGATCCTGATCCTCTTTTACTTGTTTTAATAGTTCTTCAATTCTCTCAAGTTCCGGTGAGGTTATTTTTTCGGCGTACAATTCTCCGCTTATCGAAGCACTTTTAAATTCAGCCGAGCCGCTTGAGTCAATGCTTGCCACTTCTTCTCCCAGTGCGTTTTGTATTGCCAGTTTTCCATAGGACTCCTCGGCCGATCCCACCTCGGGAGTGGGCCTTGACTCTCCCGAGGTGTTTTGTTTACCTAGTTTAATTACCACATCGGTTTCATCAGCCAGAGGAGAGATAAAATTGGTTTGAACAACAGGCGAAACCAAACCGTTGTTGATTAAAAGATTGTCAAT
>Ga0208245_1001717_pt1 | contig 12414 bp, 10 predicted proteins | sample RifOxyC1_FD_184035 | JGI IMG/M metagenome (GOLD analysis project Ga0208245, IMG submission 184035) | Soil microbial communities from Rifle, Colorado - Rifle Oxygen_injection C1 (SPAdes) | ecosystem: Environmental > Terrestrial > Deep subsurface > Rock core/Sediment | place: Rifle, Colorado... | reverse complement strand
TCTCCTAAAATCTCTCGAAAGTAAAGGCTTTATTAAAAAAGAAGAAGGAGCAGTCAGGGGAATACGAATCCTCAATGAAGGTTTCAAGGTATTGGAGGTAACTCCAATTTCTCCCTATGTGGGCATCAGCGCTGCAGGTCCATATACAGGAGCGTTTGAGGATGTGCAATGGAAAAATGCTGGTGGAATAGAAGAGTTGGAAGATATGTTGGTTAAAGTCAAGGGTGACTCAATGATTGGAGCGGGGATAGAAGATGGAGATATTGTCGTTGTTAGAAAGGCAAAAGAGTTTAAAAATGGAGATATTGTACTCGCCCGCGATAATGATGACACAACAGTAAAAAGGTTGGTTAACAAGAACGGTAAGATTTATCTAAAACCGGAAAATCCAAAACATAGAAATATCCCAATTTATCCGGACACTCGACTTATAGGCAAAGTAATACGTATAATCGGGAAGAGCTAAGGCAATGGGGACGAATATAACTTCGGACATTATCAATAAAATTTTTCGCAAGCCAGATATTCAGTTTGGTTTATCGGAATTTGGCAAGATTAAATCCTCTACGACTCTTACTATCTTCGAAAAAGAAAGGGGTAAGTTTTATCTGAAGTGCTTAAAAAGAAATATCGACTTGCTGGTTTGGAATGAAGAAAAACAAATTGGAGAACCTGAAGAAATTGTTCGCCAGCTTTGGCTTTATAAGCTTGCGAAATTCTATAATTATTCTTTAGCTAGAATAGCGGTTGAGAAATCAGTTAATTTTGGGCGTGAGGTTAGCGAAAAAGCTTTTCTTCTATATGAGACTTATGGGTTTCCATTAAAATTAACAGAGGAGATAGCAAGTGAGAGGGGACAGAAAATAGATAAAGAAGAGTTTAAGAAGGAATTTGAGAAACATAAAGAGCTTTCGAGGACTTCTTCTTCGGACATGTTTAAGGCCAAGTAAATTCCACCCACCAATACTTTCTTCATGAATCTTAATTTCGGTGGTAAAATAGGCCAGTTATGTATAAATATGTAAATCCTAAGCCAACAATGGTCAACCTCTCTGATATGGAGGGCTATAAATTGAGACAGGAAGCAGCCGCCTATTTAAAAAAGAATTTAAATAAAAAGGGAGCAGAAAGAGGAAATGAGGGCCAACAAGGGTTTGGCGTTTTAACGGAAATTGTAATTCGGAATTTGTTGGGTTTACCAAGAATTGATAAAGATAAACACCCATTGAGTTATGATTTGCTCTTGCCAAGTAAAGTAAAAGTTGATGTTAAATGTAGGGGCGGAGAAAAGCCGTTTCAGGAAGAATACCTAGGTAGTGATGGTTTACTAAGAGAGGCAAAACATAACCTTTTTGCTAGACAAGTTTACGATGATAGGCTAGACACCGATATATACCTAATGACCCACTTGGAACATCCCAAATCAGCAGTCTTACCTGGTACTTCTAGACAAAGAAAATGGAAACTTTATATTTGTGGGTGGGTTACGAAAAAGCGAGCCGCAAAAGAAGGTGTATATCTGCCTCGTGGTTCATTAACAGAAAGAGGAATGCAAGGATGGTTTCCATATCGTGGCCAGGAGATAGAGTTCTATAACAAGAACTTGAATGGTTTAGAAAACATTGATGACCTTTTAAAAGTAAATAGGTCTGACGTAGAACTGGATGGCAAAAAAACAGGAGGATTAAACTTAACTTCTGTGGACGCAGTACGAATTGTATATGATCTTGTTGGCAGGGGATTATTAAAAGAAAAAAGTATAGACTTTGTTACTAAAAATCTGGGCGTAGAAACTACAATAAAACCATTCCTGCACCCCAACCAATATCACCATCTTTTGAAGTGGCTTAAAGAAAACAAACAAGTGTCCACTTTGGATATTAAGAAAGCTGAAAAATTTTTACCCAAAAAAGATTATGAAGGAATTTAGCTAAAGCAATCTTTCCGATTTTTCCCTTAATGCTTTTTTTAAACGCAGGTTACAAATTTCTATCAAATTCACCTTTTTTTCTTTATGCAAAGTACCGTTTTTATTAATCTCTATTCCGATAAATTTTCTATCTTCGAGTACTGCCGCTACCAAAAAGCTACCACTGCCACAAGTGTTATCTAAAACAATGTCACCTTTCTTGGTATAAGTCTTTATTAAATATCTAGCTAATTCTACAGGCTTTTGGGTAGCATGATAAATTGGTCCTTCACTTTCCGCAGTTTTAAAATAAATTACATCAACAGGATATCTTTCTCCGTTGCTTTTTACCTCTACCTGGCCGAAAACTCCATAACTCCCAGTTAATTGATTCTTTCTCACTCCCTTGTTATATGGAGTTCCATTTCTCATCTGGGGGTAATAGGTTGGTTGTCTTTTATAAAAAACGCAGATATCCTCATGCACTCTTAATGGCTGTTTTTTCGCATTCAAGAAATTTGTAGGTTTGGATTTTTCCCAAACAATTTTGTATTTAAAAAGTCTCGGATTACTTAAAATAAGTTTCGCAGTAAAAATACCTTGAGATGTCAAAACAATTGTTCCATTATCCTTAACTATCCTTTCATAAATTTTCCAGAGTTTATCTAACGGTATCTCGCTGTCCCACTTATTTTGTGTTGTACCATAGGGTAGATCGCATAAAATCATATCTATAGACTTATTGGGAAGCTTTTTCATTATCTCAAGGCAGTCTCCTTCTATAACAGTATTTATCAATCGTTTGAGACTGTTTTTGGTTGAAATCTTAAGTTTCTTTTTAAATTTACCCCGTCTTCTTTCAACTATTTCAGGATAATCTTGTTCTATTATTACGTTCTGCATTTCGGGTTTTATTTGGCTATATTCATATAAATATATTTACATAAATGTGTCAATAGTCTTAAATATATCACAATTTGATCTTTAACGAATATTGATATCTCCTGACATCAATTTTACTAGTTGACTATAAATGTCTGGCGTTGGAAGATAGTTCCCAATAAAATCCGAAGGGGGTGAGAAAAATGGCAACATTTTATATATACCGGGATAACCAGTTCGAATTTAGATGGAGATTGAAATCTAACAACGGCCGTATAGTTGCAGATAGCGGTGAAGGTTATGAAACAAAACAAGGTGTTCAGAATTCAGTTGATTTTGTAAAAATTAACGCTTCCGGAGCGAATGTGGTTGACCTGACCGTATAAATTTGACCTTTAAGTGGATTCGGTTCCTTCGGCTTACATTGTTCGCTCAGGGTTATAACAGGCCCACCATTGAAATATTAGGAATTTGGAGTAGGATTCAATTAAAGTTGGCACCCAGATGGTTTGCTTATAAAAATTATTAATCATGACTGATAAGGAATTGCTCACGAACATTCAAGAGATTCAAAGCTTAATGATCCATGTTTCTACAGGATCATTTTTTAATGAAGAAACCGATAAGACATACAAGGATTTATATTTCAAAATTAAAACATCGCTTAAAGCTAGAAGTGTTAAAAACAACAATACATTTTCGTCACTATCTGAGTTCTACCAATATTGGTCAGCTAATCTACCAACATATAAAAATCGCCGCTATTTTGTACATGGCCTATACAAAGATGTTGAAGAAAGGTTATACATAGGAATTGAGGCCACAAAACCAGACGAAGATGTGTACATGATTTCATTGGACGATCTTCATGAAGATATCGTTCGTAAATGCAGGGAAGATTTTATAAGTGAGAAGTATGACGAGGTAGTATCTAATGCCTTGAAACTTTTAGAGATTAAAGTTAGAGGGAAAGCAGGTTTTGATATTAGTTTTTATGGAAGAAGTCTTATGGAAAGCGCATTCAATCCTCAAAACACCCCCTTTGAAATTGAAGGTACGGCTAGTGATATCCAAGGATGGTCTGAAATATTCAAAGGAATTATTGGTGCCATACGAAACCCATTGAGTCATAGGGCACTAGATTTAGAGAAAGTAGAGGCTTTTCAAATACTTTGCTTTGTTAGTTATTTACTTAGCTTTGTTGATAATTTAAGCATTAAAACAGCAAGAAGTGAATTTTCCAGTGAAGATATTCCCTTTTGATATAAAATAAGAAAACAAAATGAAAAACACAATTAAATGTCCGTACTGCCATAAAGAATTTGAACCAAATGAAGCTTTAACTCATCAAATTGAGGAAAAAGTGCTTGCTTCTCTGGAGGCCAAACATAAAACTGATTTGGAAGAAGTTAAAAGAAAAGCAGAAAAAATGGTTTCTGCTAGGGTCGGAAAAGATTTAGAATCCGAAAAACAAAGGAATAAGAAATTATCCGGTCAAGTCGATGAACTTATTGACGAGGTTAGAAAACTTAGGGAGAAAGATGAAGACCGTGAAATTGAGATGAAGAAAAAACTAATGGACGAAGAAGAAAAAATTAGGGCAGTAGCAAAGCAGAAATTTGAAGATGAACACAAGCTAAAAGATTCAGAAAAGGACAATAAACTTAAAGACGCATTAGATCAGATAGAAACATTAAAAACTAGAATTCAGCAAGGTTCACAGCAAGCTCAAGGTGAAACATTAGAGTTGGAACTAGAATCAAAGCTTAGGTCGGAATTCCCGACAGATAAGATATTTGAGATTAAAAAGGGTCAAAGAGGAGCAGATGTTTCACAAGTAGTTATCGATAAACTTGGAAGAAGTTGTGGAATGATTTTGTGGGAGAGTAAGAATGCTGAATGGAGCAATGGTTGGATAAGTAAACTCAAAGACGATCAAAGACAGGCAAAAGCAGACCTGGCGGTTTTAGTTTCTGTAAAACTGCCGGAAGGTGTCGAAAGCTTTGCGTATAAAGATGGGATTTGGATAGTAAGTTGGAAGCATTTCATACCCCTTTCCTGGTCGCTGAGATTCAATTTAGTTAGTTTGTATCACGAACGTCAATCAAGTGAAGGTAAAGATGAAAAAATGAAGATTTTGTACCAATATCTAACCGGTACCGAATTCAAAAATAGGGTTGAAGGGATAGTTGACGCCTTTAGTAATTTGCAAGAAGAGTTGGAGAAAGAGAAAAGATATTTTAATGTCAAATGGGCAAGGCAAGAAAAAGAAATAAGAAAAGTAGTTGACCATACTCACGGAATGTATGGGGATTTGCAAGCTGTAATTGGTAAAAGTTTACCGGAAATTAAAACTTTAAAGTTAGAATCTGGCGAAGATGAATAAGCAAGTACCGAAAGAATTATTTTCTAGGAAAATTGTTGCGAAAGGGAAAACCTTGTTTGTAGAGGCAAAAGAGAATGAACACGGTAAATATCTTCAAATTGCTGAATTATCCAACAATAAGCACTCTGGCGTGTTTGTGCCGGTGGAGAATATTAAAGATTTTTTAGATGCAATAAAAGCGAGTATTAAAGTTTTAAGTGAGTAAAATAAATTTTTGCGTTTTTGCTCGGTGTGACTCACTCCGTGCTACAATATTTAGATAGAGATGGACCTCAAGGATTTGTTGCCGATTAAAGGTAATGGTGCTAAAGAGCACTATTGGGCTTTGGTTATTGAGCCGGGATGGGTTCAGGCGGGAATCTGGGAAATAAGAGAGGGAAGAGCAGAAGTAACTTCAATAAGCCCCCCCACTCCTTGGGAAGGCGACGACAACTTAGTCGGCGCTGCTGATACATCGCTTTCAGCTTCAGTTCAAAATTTGCCCGAAGAGACCCAAGAGCCCTCAAAGACAGTTTTTGGTGTTCCTGCTTCGTGGGTATCCGAAGGTGAAATAAAAAAAGAATATCTTGAAAAAATAAGGAAAATTTGTGCTGATTTATCGCTTACTCCTTCGGGCTTTGTGGTTTTGCCGGAGGCAATTTCTAATTTAATAAAATCCAAAGAAGGGACGCCCCTAAACGGCGTTGTTATTGGATTTGATAAAGATAATGTTGAGGTTGCAGTTTTTAAATTAGGGAGCCTCTCCGGAATAACACAAGTTGCAAGAAGCGTATCCGTGGCCGATGACGTTGTGGAGGGAATGGCAAGATTTGGTTTACAAGATGCGCTTCCTTCCCGTTTTCTTATTTATGATGGTAAAGAAAAAGAATTGGAGGACGCCCGGCAATCGCTTCTTTCAGTTGCCTGGGTAGGAAATAGCAAGGTCAGGTTCCTGCATACTCCGAAGATAGAAATTGTTTCACCCAACGATAAAGTTTGGGCAACCGCTCTGGCCGGCGCAAGTGAAATTGCTAACATTTCTTTGGTTGCGGGGGAGCCTGCGCCCGAGACGGCCAACGTGGTAGAGCCGGCGCAACAAATAAAAGGAGAGGAACTCGGTTTTGTAGTTGGCGAGGATATAGCAAAGGAGGCTCCAAAAGAAGATTTTGCGCCCCAGCAAAATTTACCGAAAATTAAGGAAAAGATTTTGAATTTTCTAAGAAGCATTCGAACAAGGTTTTTTGGCCCGCTAGCTTTTGGCGGAGGCGGCTTTTTGAAAACCCTGACCCTCGGAGGTGCCACCTTAGGAGTTTTTCTGATAGTCGGATTTATTCTCTGGTGGTTTGGGCCGAAAGCAACAGTCACGATTTTTGTTTCTCCAAAGAAAATTGAGAATAAAATAACTATTTTGGCCGACGAAAATGTTAATTCCCAGGTTCTTAAGACAGAAGTTTCCGGAGAAAAAACAAAAACCACAAGCGGGACTAAAACGGTTGGGGACAAAGCCAAGGGAACCGTGAGAATCGGCAATAGCACTCCCAATGTGGTGAATTTACCTGCCGGAACTATTCTTATGGCAGCGAGCGACTTGAGATTTGTAACCGATAAGGCCGCTTCAATTTCGGCCGGGCTTGATTCTTTTAATCCGGGTACGGCCAATGTTGATGTGGTGGCAGTTGAGATAGGGGCTCAATACAACTTGGCCAAAGACGAGACTTTCAAGGTTGCGAATTATCCCAAGGCAGAAGTCAGTGCCCAGGCAATATCAGATTTCTCGGGGGGATCAAGCCGCGAAATTTCGGCAGTTTCACAGGAAGATCAAAGAGACCTTGAAGAAAGTTTGACCGATGAACTCATAGCTTCCGCCAAAACTGAATTTTCTCAAGGCTTATCCGAAGATCGATTTTTTATTGAGGAGGCAACGGTCGCGGAGGCCACCTCGAAAGTATTTAGTCATAAAGTTGGCGATGAAGCCTCTAGTTTGAAACTTGATTTGACACTTACAGTTACCGGTTTGAGTGTAGAAAAGGCCAAGCTTTTTGATTTGGCCAAAAACTCGCTTAAGGATAATGTTCCCGGCGGATTTGTCTTGAGAGACGAACAGTTGGGTTTTGTTTTTAGCCCAGAGGGAACTACCGATGGAGCGCATGAATTTGAAGTTTTGGTTTCGGCAAATTTGCTGCCGGAGGTAAAACCGGATGAAATTGCAAAAAAGATTGCGGGTAAATATCCGACCCACGCCGAGAGTTTTCTAACGACAATAGCCGGTTTTAGCCGTGCAGAAATTAATCGCAGGCCGAAGCTTCCCGGTTGGCTTGGAACACTGCCCCACATAGTTAAAAATATTACTGTCGAGATTTCAGCGGAGAGATAATTCAGGTATGCAAAAAAGTATTCTTTTGAAAACATCAGCGATTGTCTCGGGAATCTCGGGGGTGGTAATTTTACTTGGAGTAATTTGGCCGATTGCAAGTTACGAGAAAGACGCGCAAGATAAATACCCCACATTTATTAGTCCTATCGTGGGTGAGGGCGAGTCCCTTGCCCAAGATGATTTAGACTATACTAAAGCCAGCAGCTGGTTTGTTGGCGGGGCCCCGAAAGAGGAATTTATTTCTTCCAAAGTTTCTTTTTATACAATCTCAATTCCTAAGTTGAAAATTGAAAATGCAACAGTTGCAATAGGCGGGGAGGATTTAGCCAAAAGTCTTATTCAATATCCCGGCACGGCTCTTCCGGGTAAGGCCGGCAATGCAGTGATTTTCGGCCATTCAATTTTGCCGATTTTCTATAACCCCAAAAACTACATAGCAATTTTTTCAACCCTGCCAACCTTAAAAAAAGAAGACGAAATAGACGTTTCCTATGATGGGGTTTCCTATAAATATAAGGTTGAGGATATGTTTGAAGTGGCGCCTGTCGATATTCAGGTTTTAGAACAGAATTCTTCAGACTCTTTTTTGACCCTTGTTACTTGTGTACCGCCGGGAGATCCCCGCAAATCCAAAAGACTTATTGTTCGTGCTAGAATTGTTACTCCGGAGGCAAAAAATGCGAATACTCGGAATTGATTACGGAAGAAGAAAAATAGGCTTAGCCTTTTCGGAGGGGAAACTTGCCGAGCCATTTGGTGTAATTCGATACTCGGATACTAAGATACTCGAAGAAAAATTAAAGAAAATTGTTGAAGAAAATAGAATTGAGAAGGTCGTGGTAGGGGTTTCAGAAGGACAAATGGCCGACGAAACAAAAAAATTTATATCTGTCATAAGTCATAAGTTATCAGTCCAAATTGAGACTTTTGACGAAACACTGACAACCCATGAAGCCCAAGAGCTTTCACTAAAAGCTGGTATTAAGAGGAAAAAAAGAAAAGAACTTGAAGATGCGTATGCAGCTTGCGTTATGCTACAATTATACTTAGAGATTAACTATGTTTAAGAACGTAATTGCTCCGATTCAAGCTTGGCTTTTGTCTCAAGCAAGATGCGTAGGATGCGGGATCCCGCTCTCACAGGCTAAGGTGAGCGGGGAAAAAGTAACTTGTAAATGTGGCAGAATCTACATACACGACTCCAAAGCTAGGAAATATAGACGTGCCCTTCTCGAAGAAGTCTAAGAAATGAAGCAAACCCTAATTGTTATTGTCCTTTTGATAGCTTCGGTTTCATCAGCACTCGGTTGGTTTTATTTAAATTCAAAATCAAGATCCCCCCAAGAGACTAAAGCGCAGGATTTTTTGGTTGTTAAGGGTTCTTCCGCATCTGCAATTGGCGACAAACTCGAAAAAGAAGGACTCATAAAAAGCAGCCTTGCATTTAAAATTTACGTCCAAGCAACCGGAAAACAAAAATCAATTTTGGCGGGTGAATACCGTCTTTTACCAAGCTATTCCTTATTTAAAGTAGTCGGTCAGTTAGAAAAAGGTCCTTTGGAGGTTTGGGTGACAATTCCTGAAGGATTAAGGAAAGAAGAAATAGCCGAAAAATTCATAAACACTCTTGGGAAAAAGGAAGATGTAGCTGCCACCTTTAGACAGGAATTTCTAAGTGAAACAAAATCAAAAGAGGGGTTTCTTTTTCCCGAAACCTATCTTTTCCCGAAAGATGCGTCAGCTTCGGCCGTTTCCGCAAAATTACTTGCCACTTTTGATAAAAAAGTAGATTCAAAGATGAAGGAAGATGCAAAAAGTTCCGGCTATACTCTTTCGCAACTTATCACACTAGCCTCAATTATTGAAAGAGAAACAAAAACTCCCCAAGAAAGACCGGTAGTTTCCGGCATTCTTTTTAAAAGACTTGCGAATAGATGGCCGCTTCAGGTAGATGCGGCGCTGCAGTACGCCGTGGCGAGTGCAAAGTGCAGAGTGCAAAGTGCAGAGTGCAAATGGTGGGAATCTCTTACGAAAGATGATTTGGAAGTAGCTTCCCCCTATAATACTTATAAATATTCCGGACTTCCCCCTGCTCCAATCGCCAATCCCGGCCTTTCATCAATTTCTGCCGTGATTTACCCCGAAGAATCGCCCTATTGGTTTTATCTTCATGATGCAGACGGAAAAATCCATTATGCCAAAACCATCGAGGAACACAACGAAAACATAAGAATCTATTTGGACAAATAGGGTCTGCGGGACATTCAGTTTACATGAATGTCCCTTGACAAATAAGTTTTCTTTTATATAATCCTTTTAGGCGTACAAAAGTACGCTATTCTCGCATCTATCGTGCGGGACTTTTCTGTGTCAAGGACCTGATGGCGGCCAAAACACTAAATCCACGTCTAAATTTTGGTAAAATAGAGAAAAATCTACCACACCTTGATCTTTCTTTAATACAGAAAGAATCTTGGGATTGGTTTTTGACACAAGGAATTGCGATTGAATTAACCGAGGTGTCGCCAATTAACGACTTTACAGGAAAGAATTGGCAACTAGCCTTGGGAGAACATACCCTCGGTTCCCCATCCATCTCTCCCAGAGTCGCCTACGAAAAAGGAATTACCTACTCCTCACCACTAAAAATAAAAGCAACCTTAATTAGCAAAAGAACCGGCAAAGAAGTAAGTCAGGAAGTATTTTTGGGCGATCTTCCTCAAATGACTTCGCGCGGAACTTTTATCATAAACGGGATAGAACGGGCAGTAATTAATCAGATAGTACGAAGCCCGGGAGTTTATTTCTCGGGAGAATTGGATCCCTCTTCGGGGCGCATGCTTTATAAGGCAGAAGTTCGCCCCCTGCATGGGTCATGGCTTGAGTTTGAGGTTGGGAAAAATGATCTTATTGCAGCAAGAATCGATAGGCGCAGAAAAGTTTTAGCAACTACTTTACTTCGCGCAATGGGAGTTACTTCGGATAATGAGATATTGAGCCAATTTGCCGAGGTTGACAAAGACAAAGACCATAAATACATAGCAAGAAGTCTTGAAAAAGATTCCACCAAGACACAAGAAGAAGCGCTTTTGGAAATTTATAGAAAGTTAAGGCCCGGGGAACCTGCAGTCTTAGAAAACGCCGAAGCTCTTTTTAATTCGCTGTTCTTTGAGGCTAGGCGTTATGATATGGGCAGAGTCGGCCGTTACAAAATAAATAAAAGACTTTCCTTGAATCTTCCGAATGAGAAATCAACTTGGGTTTTGACCAAACAGGATGTAATTGGAGCTTTGAGATATCTAATTAGTTTGCAGAACGGGGTCGGTCGGGTTGATGATATAGACCATTTGGCAAATAGAAGGCTAAGGAGGGTTGGAGAATTGGTTGCTACAAATGCTTTTAGAATTGGCCTTTTGAGGCTTGAAAGAAGTGTCAAGGAAAAAATGAGTCTGATTTCCCCGGATGATAAGCCACTTCCTGCAAACCTCATAAATGCAAGACCGCTTATTGCCTCACTAAATGAATTTTTTAGATCTAACCAGCTTTCGACAATTTTAGACGACACAAACCCCTTGGCAGAAATAGATAATCTAAGAAGAGTTTCGGTCTTAGGTCCCGGCGGAATAAACAGAGAAAGAGCCTCATTTTCAGTTCGTGACGTCAATTCCTCCCAGTACGGGAAAATCGACCCCGTCAGATCTCCCGAGGGGCCTAATATCGGACTTGTTACTTACCTTGCGTTATATGCAAAGGTTAATGAATTTGGATTTATTGAGGCCCCTTATAGGAAAGTGGAAAAAATAAAAAGAGGCAGGAAAACTTTTATGAAGGTAAGCGACGAGGTAACATATTTAACAGCTGATGATGAGGAAGAATACCACATTACCCATTCCGGCGTTAATGTTGATTCAAGGGGCCATCTGACGGACGACAGGGTTCCCTTCAGATATAAAGGGGCTTTTACAGAAGGACCAGTTGCCCTTGTTGATTATATTGACGTAACCCCCCGGCAGGTAGTTGGAGCATCCGCTTCTCTTATTCCATTCTTGGCCCACGATGAAGGAAACAGGGCCTTGATGGGCTCTAACATGCAATGTCAGGCTGTTCCTTTGGTAAACCCCGAATCGCCAATTATCGGGACAGGGATGGAGGCAGAAATTGCAAAAGGGATGGGAAGGGTGATAACCGCAAAACACGCAGGTACTATCATTTATATTGACGCAGACAAAATAGGAGTGAAGTTGGCCAAACTACAAGAAGTTGGAGTAAATGAGGATATTGAGGTGGCAGACGGCGGAAGGACCGAAATTTATCATCTAACCAAATTCAAAAGGACCGCACACTCGACTTGCTACAACCAGAGAGTGGTCGTTTCAGTCGGCCAAAAAGTTAAAGAAGAAGATATTTTGGCAGATGGGCCTGCCGTTGAGGGCGGCGAGCTTTCTTTGGGAAGAAATTTAGTTATTGCCTACACTTCCTTTGGAGGATATGGATTTGAAGATGCAATTTTGGTTTCGGACAGGCTGGTTAGGGAAGACCTTCTTACCTCAATTCATATTGAAGAATACGAAGCAGATTTGGTTGATACGAAGTTGGGCCCGGAGGAGCTTACTCGTGACATTCCCAATGTTGCCGAAATGGAACTTGCCAATTTGGCGGAAGACGGAATTGTAGTAATAGGAGCAGAGGTTGGGCCAAACGACATTTTGGTTGGGAAAATTGCACCCAAGGGCGAAACCGAACTGACTGCAGAAGAAAGGCTACTTAGGGCCATTTTTGGAGAGAAAGCGCGTGAGGTTAGAGACACTTCCTTAAGGGTTCCCCATGGAGAAAAGGGAATTGTGGTTGACGTTATGATTCTGGATAAAAATAAGGGTGATGAAT
>Ga0208245_1001702_pt1 | contig 12521 bp, 11 predicted proteins | sample RifOxyC1_FD_184035 | JGI IMG/M metagenome (GOLD analysis project Ga0208245, IMG submission 184035) | Soil microbial communities from Rifle, Colorado - Rifle Oxygen_injection C1 (SPAdes) | ecosystem: Environmental > Terrestrial > Deep subsurface > Rock core/Sediment | place: Rifle, Colorado... | reverse complement strand
CCTGATTGACCTCTTTTCATTTTAATAGCTCTTCAGTTGTTTTGGAAAGTTGATCGCTGCTTAATGGTTCTGAGACTGCTCTTATACTTTCTAAGAAGTTGCCTATTTGTTGTCTGAAAATAATTGCAATTGCGACTAGGACTATTAATCCTAAAATAAGAACGATTATATAATTAATTGTAAGCTCACCCTTTTTCATATTTTAATAAAAGAAAAAAGAATATTTAAATTTATGTGTTAACACATTCACCATTGACGAAGTCTTTGTTTAATGTAATCACAGGATCAGAACCCGAAATTAAATCAGCACAAGATTTTTGATAAAATGCACTTTCTGGATCACTTTCATCAAAGACATTTGCTTTCCAAGAGTCTTCGTTGTTTGTTGTACAATATAATTCACATTTTGTCTTTGCTAAAGCTATTTTATCACCGCTAATTTCACCAACTGCTTCCTGCTGTTTAAACAAATTAGTTAAGCCGCCTGTAAAGAACAATGCAATTACAATCAAAGCAATCAAAGCTAAAACTGCTAATATTATGAAATTCAAAGAAATGTCCATACCTTTTTTATTCATTAGTTTCACCTCTACACTCAATTAGAGTCGAATATATTTAAAGTTTTCTATGGTATTTTAGTTAAAAAAGTTACTTTAAGCCTAATTTATCCAGAATTTTTAGTGCTTCTTTGTCAAACTTTGAAAAAGCAAACCATTTTTTGCCTAAATCTTTTAATGATGCTCCGAAATGATAAACTTGATTATCAATTATTAAGAATCTATCGTGAGATTGATCAAAGTTTTTTATCTCAATATTTTCATATTGTTCGTTAAACTTTTTCATATCTAATTCTATTTGTTTTGTTAAATTTGTGTAAATAATTACCTTAACATGCCTTTCTCTTTTTTCAAATAAAGTTAGTACAGAATCATCAATATAATTATCAATTAGAACAATTGACTCTTTAGCAATTCTTATTAAATCTGAAACAAACTTGTAAGCATCAAATACTTGACCTTCAAAAAAAATTCCTTTGTTTGGAAGAGTTTTGTCTTCTAAAGCATTGAAGATTTGTTCAAAGTTTTTATCATAAGTTAAAAGTTTATTCTCAACTTTGTCTAGTCTTTGAAATAATTCTAGATTTTTTGAAATATACTTGCGCATTTCAATAAATGCTCTAAATATCTGAATATTTACTTCAATAGCTTTTTTACTTCTTAAAACACTTGATAGCATTGCAACGCCTTGCTCAGTAAAAACATAACTCTCTTGATAAGAATATTTTAATAATTTGAGGTGGTCACAATTTGTGACCAGTTCATTTTTTTCTAAATTGGTTAATTTAAACATAAAATCAGTTGGAAACCTTTCGAGATTTCTTTTAACAGCTTGATTTAGAACTTTTGTTTCAGTATTATAAAGTTCAGCCAAATCCCTGTCTAACATAACCTGCTTTCCTCTGATTGTGAATATCTTTTGCTTGATTGTTTTTTCAATTACTTGCATATTCAATTTTACAGAAAATGGCTTAAAAAAGATTTACTAGGATTTTATGAAAATTTTTCGGAAACTATTTCTGATAAATTTATTAAACTAATTACATTTTATTGCAGTATAATTCTTCATTCAATAGGAATTCCTGGACCGTAGAATAGTAACAAGCTTTATTGGTAGTTGGATTACAGGTAGTAGTTTTAGAATTATCCTTAGAATCATAATCAACAGTAGAGTCCATTTGATAATCACTAATACGCATCAAAGCAGGGGCTTGTTGCATTTCACTATCAAAAGGAATAAACTCAGAAGCTGAATACTCTACTGGTTCATCAATCAATTTTGTGACCAAACAATAATGGGTTGAGTCTAATCTGTATAACATTGGAGCTAATTGAAGACTAGAAGATTTATCATTCCTATAAAAACCAAAAGTATAGTCGGTTGAAAAAAAGAATTCTAAACGAGAATCTATCCATTTTACTGACCATTGATTATCAGGAATTTCTTCAAAAGAATACCAAGGGCTAATATCTTTATCTTTGGCAATTATGAAAAACTGAGTTGGGAAAACGCAACCTAACTTGTAACCGCCATTTGGTCCTGAAGTAGCCATTAAACCGAAGTTATAATTTTTTGTAAACTGAGAAATAGGAGCATCATTCTCACTCAAAGTTGTAAATTGGGATGTTGAGCCACTATTTGATATTGAAATGTATGAACCTTCTTGGATTACACCAGGAGATCTTTGGTAGCAGAAACATGCATCTTCATTATTAGGATTGTAATCACCTTTTGCACAACTATCTAAATCCGAAGAGAACTCAGAAACAGTATCCTCAGTTTTTGTGTTTATTTCTTCTTGAGTATCGACATGAAAAACTTCTTGAGCAATTTGTTTAACATCGTCAAAGTTCATCAAAGAGTAAATTACTAAAGCCATCACTAGCAAAACTATAATCGCAATAATTGCTTTTACTAAAGTGCTGGTTTCTACATCTGCCATTTTACATCCCTAATATTGTGGTCTTGAAATATTCTATTCCCTGAACTACGAATCCTTTTACCTGTGTAGAAAAGATTACTATCAAGATTATTACGATTAGAGATAATATTATTGCTACAATGTATTCCCAAGCTAAATCGCCTTTTTTATTCATTTACATTACCAAATCCATATGAAACACATTCACTATCTGCGTTATCACCATCAACATAAAAATAAGCCATGTAAGAAGAATCTGCAATCACTATTCCAGAAATCAATACTGTCTTTGCACCAACTGCTTCAACAAATAATGAAGACCCAGCAAGAATTGCAGATGCACCTGAAATACCTCCTGTATAAATAGCAACACCAGTACCAGCAGTTAATGCAGCAGTAACAATCGCACCAACACCAACAGCATACCCTATTCCAATATCTTTCCAGTAACCCGCATCAAAATCAGGATTTGAGGAGATAAGTAAAATATCATTATCAAAATCATGAGGAAGTTGATCATCGTAGTACATTATGTAATAAGTTTCACCTTTTTTCAAATAAAGATTATTAATATTTTCATCATTAGATTTATCAAAGCACAAAGTATTTGCTTTAGTATTTTTTTCCAAGTAAGCGTAATCAGATTTGGAGATATCTTCTATAGGGATTCCATTACTATGCGTTAAAGCATTAGCAAAATATAAACCTAAATTAATATCTTCAGAAGGAGTAAACTGATAAACTGGGAATACTTCGTCACCCGCATTGCCGAAATCATTATCTTCACCTTGCAGATACTTCCACCAAGATCTCCTGACTAATGAAGAAAATTGCTCAAGATTAACTGGATCTTCAACAATTTCTAATGAACAGAGATTTGCAAATGTAAAAATACCACCACCACTTCGAACATTATTTGAAAGATAACACATTGTTTCACGAGCAGAAGTATTATTCAAAAAATTAGATTTGACAATTAAGAAAATACTCAAGCCCAAAACTAAAAGAACTACTGCGAGAACTACATAAGGAGTTTCGCTAGTTGCTGCATCACCTTTTTTGTTAATTGACCGCATTTTTTAAACCTGAAATAAATATCAAAGCAATTATCATTAAAGCAATTGCAAGGATGATGAATACTATTGTTTGGAGTTTCATTTTATATTGTTCCTACTGCTAAAGCAAGCATGTTGAATGCAAATATTGTTATTGCTGCAATTAAGATGTATAACAGTGTGCCTCTATATAAGTTTTTACCCAAAGTATATTCTTCATTTAATTTGTCAACGCCGTTCTCAATTCCGTTAGCATGGATAGTCAAAACAATAACCATCTCAACAACATACAAACCAACAATAAGTTGAAGGAAATAAGGGGACATTAATTTGTCTATAGGGAAAATGTTTGCTAAATTGGATGCGCCAGCCAAGACACTTGTATCTGCTCCTTCAGTTGCACCACCCAAAGAAGTGGATAAGCCACCAATAATTGTAGTAATCATTGAACCAATACCCACGACGATACCTGCAATCAATGGAGTCAAGAATGAAACCTGGGATTTCATAGAAGAAGTAATCTCGGATAATAAATCTTTCAAACGTTCTGAAACTTTATAGATTCTATCCAAATAATCTGCAATACTAAGTAATGCTTTGGAAACAACTTGAGGGCCTTTTCTTGCAGACTCAACTAATACTTTCATTGTACTTTCAATCAATGAAGAAGGGTATGTGATTAATGCACCAGTTTTGTTGTTGAAGATTGCGTCTTGTAAGTTCATACCCTGTTGTTTAATATTATGGTCAACAATACCAAGGAATTTTCCTGTAGGAGTACCAGCAAGATTTTGTGATACTTTACCAAAGGCAGTTTCAGCAGGCATACCACCACCAATTCTGTTACCTAATTGGAATATTGCACCTCTGAATTCAGTTTCTAACTTTTGAGTTTCTTCTCGAATCTTTATTATTTTTTTAGAGCGAATGGAATAATAAGTTCCGAGAGAAATTGCTAAACCCATTGGAAGGAATAAACTAAGCAATGTTGCACCCAAACCGAATGGACCAAAGATACCAGTATCAGTTGTTTGATAACCTAATAAGTAAATACCTTTTGCAAATTCAATATCCGCACCTGGAGAAATAAGGTGTAGTAATAATGGAGAAAGACCAATCATGAAGAAAATGAAAAATATTATTATAGCAATAAATTTTGGTTCCACTAAAATCTCTTTGGTCTTTGTTAATTTTATTGAAGCCTTTCTTAAATTTTCAAATTGGGGAATCGAAGTTATATCCGACTGTGCATAACCCACAGGACGCTTTGCTAAAATATTGTAGCCTATAAAAAATACGACTAAGGGTAATAGAATATTGTAAAGCAAAAAGATATGATACCATTTGATACCTAGGAATGAACCCATTAAAGGTAAAACTATCAAACCCAAAATAGGTAAAATTACTCCCAACATGTGAAGCATTGTAATAGGAGAACGGACTTCTTGGGCATAATGGAGCATACTATCGTAAGTTCCTTCTAAAATGACTGCCAAACCTTTTTCTAAAAGTTCTATTCTTCTTGCTTCTGAAGATTCGTATAAAGAAGATTCAATCAAATGAAAAGATTCTACGAATGCTAAGTTATGGTCTTTCCAAGTTTGTAAATAATTTTCTAATGATTGATGAATAGTATGATATTTGTTTGTCTCAACATCCCAATAAATTTTTCTTAAGTCCAATGCCAAAGGTTGGCCAACATGTTCACCTGCGAATTTAATTGCGTGTTCTAAATTGGAAGTATGGCGCATGTAAATGACAATGTATAAAATGCATAAAACCATTTGATTTGATGCTTGGAGTCTTCTTTTTTGTTCGATATAAATTGGATACTTGGATAAAGGTTTTAGAACTACAACGCCCATAATCACAAAAAATAATGCTAAAAATATTTGGGTTATGCCGAAAATGAAAGTTACAAAGCCTATGAAGACGCCTAAAAAAATTAGAGTGAATGCAACTAATATTGATAATGTGTAAGCTGAGCCAGGAGTTATGTTTAACTGGATATAATCAATAGCATTCTGAACTTTCTTGTTGTATTCTTTATCCGAAGAAGAGAAATTTAGTAATGAAGATGCAAAATTACAAGAGCGTTCATATAAAGAGTTTTCTAACCTTAGAGCCTCTTTTCTAAAAGTATCATAATCTTTTGTGAAAGCACCAGAAGAAGGTCTGTCCATTGTAGATTGGAATTGGTTGCCTAACTTTGCACCATACCTATCCATAATCTTCTGAAATGCAGGATCTATCTTCACCATCTTTTATTGTCTTATATTAGAAAAGAAGTTTAAATAGTTTTGGAGTTTAATGATTTAATTTCTTTTAATAATTGAGGAATTTTTCCATCACTATCGTAATGGCCTTTACCTTTTTCAATAATAACTTTAGCGTTTAGAAATATTTGATGTATTATACAACATTTAGACTTTAACTAAACAATAAAGATGTATTATACAACCAAAAGATTTAAATATTAATGTAGAGTTATACATTACAACATGGATGAAAGAGAAGAAATACTTAAAGAAAATTTTTATGAATATTATAATATAGGTCTTGAATCTTATAACAAAGAAAAATACAATACTGCCACAACATTATTTTTTAAAGCTATTGCTGCATTATGTGATTTATTTATTTTAAGAAAAGAAGGACAAGTGCCATCATCACACACCAATAGGTTTCGAATACTAGAAGATAAATATCCTATCATTTACAAAATTGCAGATAGAGATTTTCCTTTTTACCAAGATAGTTATACACAAAAAATGAACAAAGAAACTGCAAAATTATTGAAAGAAGATGCTGAACAAATTAAAAAAATACTTGGAATCTGAAAAAAAAGACAAAAATATATTTGATATAATCATTTATGGATCTTTTGCTAAAGGAAAAGAAAATCCAAATGATATAGATATATTAGTAGTCTTTTTAAATGGAGAATTAAGAGAAAGACTAAATAAAATTCAAATAATTAAAAATAAGTTAAAAGAATTAAAAATAAATATTGATATTAAACAAATATTATTAAAAGAACTTTTTTCTGTAGATTTCTTTGCTAAAACTGGAATTTTTTTAGAAGGAATTAGTATATTTAAAAATAAAAAATTTTCAGAAATAATTGGATTTAAAGCATATACTTTATTTTGGTATTCAATTAATAACCTTACACATACACAAAAAGTTAAATTTAATTATATTCTTGCTGGAAGAAATTCAGCAATAGGAATCATTAAATCTTTGAACGGAGAAAGGTTGGTTAATGGAGCTATTAAAATACCAATAGAAAAATCATTAGAATTTGAAGTTATATTGAAAAAGCAAAATATTAATTATAAAAAAAGAGATATTCTTGAAGTTATTTAAGTAATTTTATTTCATTCAACAAAGATGGAATAATCATATCAGAATCATAATGGCCTTTACCTTTTTCAATAATAACTTTAGCATTTAGATTCTTTTCAAATAATTCTTTGTTTTCTTTTAATGGAACTACAGGATCATCTATAGATAAAAAGACTGTAAACTTAGAACAATTATTTTTTAATTTATTAAAATCAATATTGTTCTCTAACCAAGGTTTGGCAATTTCTTTAGATTCTTCAGTATCTAAATGTAAATCCAAAGTGAACCAACCTGCGACGAAGAAACAAGCCTTAGCTTTTTGATTAGTATTTGCTAAATGGCGCATTATTGTTTGACAACCTATGCTGTGGCCAATAAATATTGTATCTTTATCAGAATGAATTTCCTTTGCTGCATGAGATAACCAAGTTTTCATCCGAGGAATTTTTGAATCAGGCATATCCAAAGAAATAACTTTGAAGTCTAATTTTTCTAATTCATGAGTTAACCAAGGAAACCACCAATTATCTGGAGTGCCATCCCAACCATGAACTAAATAAGCTTTTTTCATAATTTTAGAGTAGATTAATAATTAATAAATGTTACATTTCTGAGAATACTTCTTGATTAGGATAAATAACTATGCCATTATTAGTAATTTGCATTGCAACAATTTTCTTTTGATGAACTGCACCTCTCATTTTCAAAATTTCAATAGCATTCTCACGAACATTACCGTGCTTTAAATTGTAAATAACTACAACACCATCTGCAAGGAATTCTTCAACACCAGTTGGAGAGAAAATTTTTGGAATCTGTCCAGTCTCTGTAATCAAGAAACAGGTTGCTTTAGTTTTTTCTAAAAATCTAAACAATTGTTCAATATAAATTCTATATGATTCATCCTTACTAGTAAATGCACTTGCTATTGCTGTTAAACTATCAATAACAATAAAATCAGGACTTGAATAATCTTTAGGTAGAATAACTGGTTCAATATCGATTAATAACTCCCCTTTTTGTTTTGCTAATAATGCATCAACATTTCGAGTAATATCAAAAGGATTTATTCTTAATAACTTGAGTTTACCTTTTTTAATTAAATCTTTAGGATTCCAATCAAAATCTTCCATATGTGTAACAAGCTTTTCTTCACTCTCTTCCAAACTCATGTATAAACATTTTGAACCTTCTTTAGCTTTGTTAACCAAAGTTTGTAAACAAAAAATAGTTTTACCGCTACCCGTTCCGCCAGCTACTATCAATAAATCCCCTTTGGGAATTCCTTGTTCGATTAATGCATCAAATCCTAAAATCCCAGTTTGAATATAACCTTTTTTGTTCTTATTTTTTAATTTTAATTTACTAATATGTTCAATTGGTTTTCTTTGTTCTGAGATTAGTTCCTGTTTTATTTTTTTAGTTATTTTTGAAATTTTTGGTAGATTTGATTTAAGAGGATGTTTTTTTGCATAAACAGCATATTTATGATCCATAGTCATAATATGATTTATTAACCAGTCTCCAAAAAACTTTTTACATTCCTCTCTTAAATGGATTAATTTATCTGAAATTAAATGTTCGGGTGTTGTTTTTGAGTATAAGGAATTATCGAATTCACGAGAATATTTTAAAACGAATTTTTCAAAATTATCATGGATATTTTTATGTTGTTTTAAATTAGGATAACCCAATTTTTTCATATATGCTTCTTCATAAGTAAAATGATCTTGGACATATTTTTGAACAAAATCCAATAATCTTCTATTTTCAGATAAAGAAGAATGAGGATGAATTGAATCTATTAATAAATTAAATTCATTAAGTAAAGATTGATGTTGTTTATCAATAACTGGCTCATCAACACTCATTTTTTTAGTCCAAATAAATTTATGAAATTTTTTTAATGATTTAGATGACTTTTCTAGATGTAATTTTAATAGGTTAGATTTCATAATCTTTTTTTTGATTATCTTTACCATATTGTTTTATAAGAAGGATTATTTTAAAAAGGTTATCTTTTTAATTTTAAAAGTAATTATGGAGTGTTTTTAGGTCGCTTAGAAGATTTATGAAGTTTTGATTCTAATACAGGTAAATCTCGCTTTATTTGTTCTATTTTCTCTTTATATTTTTTCATGCGAATATGGTAAGTTAAACCTGAAATACTATTCTCTTTAAATCTTTCAGTTTGAGTTTTTTTAATTAAATCAAACAAAACAATATTTTCTGTTTTTAATTTTAAAATTTTTCTTTTTAATAATTTATAACGAATTGTTTTTTGGGTGAAAAAACCAATCAAGCCTAATATGATAACTACTAATAATATGTAATGCCAGTTATTAATAATAAATCCTTTTGCACTTCGTTGTAATTCTTTAGAAATGGATAGTTCAGAACTTTGGCTCTCTATATAATTTTGAGCCTGTTCCAAGGTATTTTCAGCATCACTATAACGATCTTGATAAAAATAAACCTTTGACTGATCTAAAAGAGTAAATGCAATAGTTGTGTCTATACCTTTTGAAGCATAATTATTTAATTCGTTTTCAAATAATGTAAAAGAATCATAAATTTCAAAAGCTTGAATCTTTCTATTTTCAATCTCTAAGGTATAATCTAAAACTGAAGAGTAAGTTAAATTGTACCAATAAATTAATTGGAGAGCATTTTCAGCCTCTTTAATAAGAGTTTTATTTTCAGTGTTCCCTCGAAGAATTTCTGCATAATCAACTTGAATTAATATTTTATTTGCTTCAATTAGAGTATCATCCATATATATTGTTGAAAAATTGTTAAATTTCATATCTTCAATAATATCTTCACAATTTGAAAGGGATTCTATTACCTGTTCACGAGTAACTTCTATATCATTTTCTGAGGATTCATTAAGAATAGTATAACCGGTTAAACTATTTTGTAAATTAACTAAAATAAAAGCAGTAAGTAATACCAAACTAATACTACCCAAAAAAATCAAAAACTCATTTTTCATGCATTTTTCTCCTTTTTTAAAATATGCAAAGTAGTATGTTCATCTTCAATATCTGCTAATCTTTCAGTATAACCTTTAAATTTAATTGTATATTCTTCTTCTGTGATATTATGCTTCACATAATATTGTTCTTGAATTTTTTTGATTAAATTTTCAACATCTTTTTTTTCATTTTCTAAATCTGCAGATACTCTTTGTGGAGTAAGCATTTTAATTCTAATGTTTTGGAGATTATTTTTCTTTTCGTGAATCTTACTAATTTCTTTTTGGTTTAGTTCACTTAAATGTTTAAATTCGCGTTCAGTAATTTTTCCATGAAAATATTTTTTTTGATTTTCAGCAAGCATATTTCTAACATTATCTTCTTTTTTATTTAAGTCTCTAATACGATTAGTTATACTGACTTTTTGATATTTTTTATAACCTAAGAAACTAAAACCTGTAACAATAAATATTGCTAATAAAATATAAGGCCAATAGAGATATAAAAACATGAAGAAATTACCTTTTCTTTCTAAGATTAATAATGTTTGAGCCTCTTCAGCTCTTTGAAGTGCAGACGAATAATCGCCTCTTTCAAAAGCAGCAACAGCAAGACCCATTAGTTCTTCACTTGAGGGAGAAGCAAATAACACATTTTTATTCAATAAATCTAATAACGAAGATTCAGTATCGTAATCGCCTATATTACTAATTACATTTCCAACAATAAGATTACTTTTACTTGGATTACTTAAAGCCTCAAAGATACGCCTAATTAAATCATTAGCTTCAAAAGCAGTTTGTTGAACATTAATTATTTCTTCAGATAAATCATATGATTGCTTGTAATTTTTTTTAACTAATAACCAATCTTGTGATTCGGAGAGAGTTTTTTCTATTGAATCAGTATTGAAACCAGATTCTTTCATTAAATTAATTGAGGATTCAGCCTCAAGAAGTTTAGATTCGGCAGTTTCATAGCTTATTCCTTGTAAAGTTAATTTTATTATTTGAGTTTCAGTATAATCACCGCTGACTCCATTATTGATTTTAGTTCCTTTTATAACAGCAATTAAATCATAAACTTCGTAATCTTTGTAAGAAGGAGAAGTTAATATGATAATAAAATTATCTGAAGCACCTGGGCTAATTGAATTAATTGTTATAGGTGAAATTGTGAAATATTGTTCTAAATAACCTGTTAGTTCTATTGTCAAATCCTGAAGTATTGCACTTGAATCTTTATTTTCAACTTCTATATTAAATTGATTCTCTTCGCCAATAACAACTTCGATTTCTTTATTGTAAACAATTGGTGTAGCTGCGCCAAAACCACTTGAAGCACTACCGCCACCGCCACTATCACCGCCACTACTAGCAGTTACAGTTTGAGTAATTGTAGCCGGAGAACCAATTGTAACAGATTTAATATCGCTATCTGAAACACTCTCAGCACAAATTGCAGAGGCATTAATTGTAACCGTGGAATCTGCTGCTGAACTGGATACTGAAATTACAATCGTATTTGAAGCAGAAGAGCCGATAGGCATTGATCCTATAACTCTAGTTAAACTACCACTAGTTAAAGAAAATTGAGAAGGTAAAATCCAAGTAATATTTGCATTTGTTGCATCAGCAGTACCTAAATTTTCAACTTTTGCATTGAGACCAACACCAGTTTGGCCTTTAGTTACAGTTGAGGAATATTCATCTATTGTAACAACTAAATATGGACCTGTTGCAGTTTGTATGTATAATTGTTTTGCTAAATTTGTTGTTCCTGCTGCTGAAACAATTGTGATTGTATAATTATAAAGACTAGCTGGCAAAGAAGTTGTGTTTACTTCGAAACTTAAGTTCATAGACTGACCACTACTTGTATTAAAAGATTGGTTAGAACTTAATGAGTAGTTAATACTAAACCGAGAATCAATAGAAGAAGTAATACTTAAATTAAAAGTTAAATCTGTTTCACCAGTATTATTCAAAAATAAATAACCTAAAGAAACATTTTCAGCAGCTTGTGATAAAGTCAAAGATTTTACTGCAGGTATAGATGTAGAATTAAAATAAGAAGTTTCGTTCTCAACAACAACTGTGAAAATTTCTGAGGTGTTCTGATTATTTGCAGCATCAGTAGCAATTATTTTGAATATCCAAGTTCCATTTAATGGAGTGAAAGAATGATTGTAAATTTGGGGAATATTTTTTGTAAATGAAGTTAAGTTAGGCATAGCAGAAGTTAACCAAACAGCAGCACTAGTATTTTGATACCATAAAGTTACATTAGAGATATTAGTATTTTCAACAACACTTAAATTAATTACAATAGGAACTCCAGGATCCATTCCAGCAGTTGTATTTGGAAAATAAGTTATATTGTAAAATAATGGAAATACATTGTCATTAACTAATACTGCAACTGAACTAGTATTACTTCTATTTGCTACATCAAATACATAAAGTTGAGCAGTAAATCCTGGAGCTGAAGTATTATCTGCAGTTATGTTTTGAGTAAATGTAGATGTTGTTCCAGATAAAGATACAGAAGAAAGATTTTGCCAGGTACCGGTAGCATTGTGACCAAAGACAACTGCACTTAATCCCAAATTATCAGTAACTGAAATATTACATGTGATACTTAAACTATCATTTATTGACG
>Ga0208245_1001699_pt1 | contig 12538 bp, 10 predicted proteins | sample RifOxyC1_FD_184035 | JGI IMG/M metagenome (GOLD analysis project Ga0208245, IMG submission 184035) | Soil microbial communities from Rifle, Colorado - Rifle Oxygen_injection C1 (SPAdes) | ecosystem: Environmental > Terrestrial > Deep subsurface > Rock core/Sediment | place: Rifle, Colorado... | reverse complement strand
CGGCCAAGACGGAAAGGGGAATGAGAAAGATGGGATAAGCTCTGTTTATTTTGGTCAGTTTGAGCCAGGTTGCCACGGGAGAAAAAATAAGCCTTCTTGCCTGGGGGACAATCAAGTAGAGGAAATAAGAGACAAAAAGAAGAATCCCCGGAGATTTGGTGGCCGCCGCCACCATTCCCCAAATTCCTGCCCGCCAGTACTTTTCTCTTTGGAAATAATACATGGAGGCAATGATGCTGGCGACAAAAAGCGGCTCGGCACTGCCGACCGAGCGGACGATTAGCCACCTGGCCGGGAGGACGGCAAAGACGGCTGTCAGCCAGAGGGCGGCCCCGGCTTTGACATAACGCCTGATGAGACGGTTGAAAAAGTAAAGTGCCAAGAAAGAAGAGACTAAAGTAACCAAAAGCATGGCATATGGATAGCCCAGGATAAAAGAGAAGAGTCTAATCAGAAGAGGGAAAAGGGGGAAGTGGGCCGCGTAATACTCCAGGGGCAGGGGGAAAGAGTAGTTTAGCCCGATTTGTTCAAGATTATAGAGAGTTTTGGCGACCACCAGAAAGAGGGGGCCGTCGTAGTTGGCCACGACCACCGCCATGCCGTCTTGGGGCAGGGGTATTCCCCAAAAGCTTTTGAGTTTGGCCAGAAAAGGAATCCAAATTAATAAGGTCGGAACAAGGGATAAGAGAAAAACCAGAAAGAGTCTTTTTACTTTTGCCATCTAATCTTAAATTATACCTTTTTCACGCTCTTTGACAAGATTTTTAGGGTCAAATTGTGTTAGACTTTCAGGTATATGGCCAGAATAATCGAGGAACTTTCGGTCTTTTTTCCGACTTACAACGAGGAAAGTATGATCAGAGCCACCGTTGAAGACGCGAGGAAAGTTCTTTTGCGAGTTGCCGACAGATGGGAAATAATTATCGTTAACGATGGCTCAAGCGATAGAACCGGCGAAATTGCCCAAAAATTAAGCGACCGGGATAAAAGAATTCGGGTTATCGACCATGCGCCCAACCGCGGCTACGGCGCGGCCCTAAAAAGCGGTTTTTATCACTCTCAATATTCTTGGATAGCTTTTACCGATTCGGACGGACAGTTTGATTTTTCGGAAATCACCAATTTTATTAAAAAACAGAGAGAAACCGGAGCGGATTTGGTCATCGGCTATTATAAAAAACGAAGAGTATCTTTCTTTAAAATATTGACCAGTCGGCTTTGGGAACTGGTCGTCTTTCTCCTTTTCGGCCTCAAAACAAGGGACATCGACTGCGGTTTTAAGCTTGTTTCCAGAAAGGTGATAGAAAAAATTCCCAAGCTAGAAAGCGAGAGAGGCGCCTTCATTTCCAGCGAATTTCTGATTAAAGCCAGGAAAAGCGGTTTTAAAATTATTGAAATTCCCGTCACCCATTATCCGCGGACGAAAGGGGCGGGGACAGGCAGAAAATTAAACGTGATTATTAAAAGCTTTGTGGATTTGTTGAAACTATGGAAAAAATTGCGTTAAGAATTAAAAACTGGATCAGACAAAACCCCAAAGAAGCAATCATTCTAGGGGTGATTCTCCTGGTTGCCACCTTTCTCAGGCTCTACCGAATTTCGGAATACATGACTTTTTTGGGAGACGAAGGCAGGGACGTAATTATCGTTAGGCGCCTCCTCGTTGATTTTGACCCGATTTTGATTGGTCCCGGTACTTCGATAGGGAACATGTATTTGGGGCCGCTCTATTATTATCTGATGGCCCCGGCTCTGGCCTTAGCCGGCCTTTCCCCCGTCGGGCCGGCAGTTCAGATTGCCCTCTTGGGAGTGGCGACCGCGTTTTTTGTTTGGCACCTGGCCAGAGATTGGTTCGGGAAGTGGGGAGCCGCGGTTGCCTCTTCGCTCTATGCAATTGCCCCGACCGTCATTATTTATTCCCGCTCTTCTTGGAACCCGAACATCATGCCTTTCTTTGCCCTTCTTTCCATCTGGGGAACTTGGAAGTTTTGGCAGGAAGGCAGATGGAGGTGGTTAGCGGTTGTCGGCGTGGCCCTCGCCTTCACCCTTCAATCGCATTATTTGGCGCTTTTACTTTTTCCGGTGATAGGGTTTTTTTGGCTTCTAACTTATCTAAAAGTGAGAAAAACGGGTGAGGCAAAAAAGTTTTTATTGAATTCGGTTTTCGCCGGGATAATTTTTTTGATTTTGATGTCTCCCCTGGTTATCTTTGACGCCCGCCATGGATGGAGAAATTGGGAGGCAATGAAAACGTTCTTCACCGAAAGGCAGACAACGGTTTCGGCCCGACCGTGGAATGCAATCCCCAAGATTCCCAAACTTTCTCAGAATATTACCACCAGAGTGCTTTCTGGAAAAAATGAAACGGTTGGAAGATTCACGCTGGCGGCGATTTTAATCCTATCCCTCATCGTTTTCGTTAAAAGAAAAAGTTTAGACAGAAAATCAAAGGCGGCTTTCTTATTAATATCCGTTTGGCTCCTCGTCGCCCTGGCAGGCCTGGGAAACTATAAGCAGGAAATATACGACCACTACTTCGGATTTTTCTTTGCCGCCCCCTTCCTTCTTTTGGGGGGATTGGTCGAGAAAATTACGAAGACGGAAAGAAACAAGATTTTGATTGGAACGCTATCGATAGGAATTATTCTTCTTGTTTCAGTAAATTTATTCGGAAACCCTCTGAGATATCAACCCAATAGACAACTACAAAGAAGCCAGGCGGTTGCAGACAAAATCATCGAAGAGTCCGGGGGAGAACGATTTAATCTGGCCGTTCTGGCGGAAAGGAATTATGACGATGGCTATCAGTATTTTTTGGAGCTAAGGGGCGTGCCGGTTATCGATATCGACCCCCAACTGGCGGACGAGACCACGGCGGAACAGCTTTTTGTAGTCTGCGAATTAGCCAAGGAAAAATGCGACCCGACTCATAGCCCCAAAGCCGAGGTTGCGAATTTTGGCTGGAGTAAGATTGAAGAAGAGTGGGACATTTCTGGAGTGACTTTATATCAACTGGTGCATACAGAATGAACTACGAATTATCTGAAAAAATACTGGCCGAAATAAAAGGAGCAAAGAAAATTTTGGTGAATTGCCACCGAAGTCCCGATGCCGATAGCGTTGGTAGCGCCCTCTCCTTTTACGAAGTTCTTGTCTCCATGGGCAAAGACGTCAGGGTAATCTGCCCCGATAAATTACCCGGGGACTTAAAATTTCTTCCGTTCTCCCAAAAAGTCGAAAAGATTGATTTTGAGAAATTCGACTTTGCTTCTTACGACCTTTTTGTCATTCTTGATTCCGGAAATTTTGCCATGGTGGCAAAAAGGAAAGAGACTCCCATGCCTAAAATTAAGAAAATTGTCATCGACCACCATAAAACAAACGATACTTTTGGGGACATCAATTTGGTTGACGAGAACATTTCTTCCACCGCCGAACTTCTCTACCTTATTATTGAGGATTGGGGAATAAGCATTAATAAAACCATTGCCCAGAATTTGCTTGCCGGAATTATCGCCGATACCGGCGTTTTTGCTTACCAGATGGTAACAACCAAGACATTAGAAACAGCCCGATTTCTGATCGAGAAGGGGGCAGATAAAAACGAAATAATTTTGAACATTTTTAGGTCTTATTCTTTTAACAAATTAAAATTCTGGGGCGAGATATTAAAAAGGATGGAATGGGACGAAGAGCACCATTTTGTTTGGTCGGCAATACCCCACGAGGTTTATAAAAACTTTGACAATCCGGCCAGTGCCAAAGAATCGGCCGCGTCTCTTTTTGCACCGATTATCAAGGACACAGATTTTGGCATGGTAATGGTTGAGGAAGAAAAGGGAATTTTATCGATTAGCTTAAGAGGGAGAACCGACTTCGATGTCTCAAAAATCGCCGAGAAGATAGGCGGAGGGGGACACAAGTCCGCATCTGGAGCCAAAGTTTATATGGATTTTGACTCCGCCGTTATCAAGGTGCTAGAAACGGCAAGGAAAATTGCAGATGAAAATAAAAATTAATAAATACCTCAACCCATTTAATCTTCTAATGTCTGCTCTTATTCTATTGGCTCTTTTCGTAAGGCTTTATAGGGTCGGCCCTCTTCTGGGTTTTTATTTTGACCAGGGAAGAGACGCCATGGTCATTTGGAATCTATGGCATGAAGGAAAGTTCTTCCTCATCGGTCCGGTTACGGGTCTCGCCGGAATTTTTTTGGGACCGCTCTACTATTATTTGATTGCTCCTTTTTACCTGGTCGGGGGAGGAAATCCGGTCTATCCCGCGGCCTTTGTTTCCTTTTTGACGGTCATTGCCTTATTTTTACTTTTTAAACTTGGGTCTTCAATGCATTCCAAAGAAGCCGGGATTTTTGCCCTTGCGATAGGATCCATTTCGCGATCTTTAGTTTTAGATTCCCGATGGTTCTCCAATCCGACGCCGATTTTTTTGAGCAGCGTTATACTTCTCTGGTCTTTATGGAAAATCCTAAATAAAGGCAAGGGTTATTGGTGGATTCTTGCGGCTCTGATGATAGGACTTTCTCTTCAGTTCGAATCGGCCAGCGCCATTTTCTACCTGCCCATGATTTTGGCATTTGCCGTTTGGCAAAGAAAAATCCTTCCCGGAATTAAGACATCAGCCTTGGCCCTAGGGGCATTTTTTACAACACTTCTTCCACAGCTCATTTTCAATTTCAGGCACGACAATATTCTTCTAGATAACCTCATAGACACCTTCTTTAAGCAAAAAAGTTTCAGTGGAGATATAGGAAGCGCTCTTGTCCAACGACTCGATTTTTTTTGGGGAGCATTTTCCTCAAAAATATTTTCTGAACCCCAGGCAATCATCGGGACATTTTTTATTTTGGTCTTCCTCTTTCTCTTAAAGGCGAAAAAACTTAAGAAGATTTTGGTCTTGTTTAGTCTTTTTTTGGGTGCGCCAATTATTGGAATAACCCTTTTCCAGGGGAACTTTGGGAATATCTACGATTATTACCTTTTCGGCTATTTTCTTCCCTTTGTGCTTCTTTTTTCTATCGGCCTTGCAGAAATATGGAAAGCAAGGATAGGGAAGTTAATTGTTATTATTTTCTTTACCCTTTTTGTTTATAAGAATGTCCCTCCCGTTAAAAATTACATAATTGCTGGGTTCGATGGGCCCACCCACATAACTTTGGGAAATGAGCTTCAGGCGGTTGATTGGATTTTGGAAGATGCAAGGAAGGAAGGAAAACCCTTTAACGTTGATGTCTATGTTCCTCCTGTTATTCCTCACGCATACGACTATCTGTTTTTATGGCGGGCAACCCAAAAGTGTGGAGACAATCTTTGTCTAATGGAAAGAAATTCTCAGGTTCCTCTGCTTTTTACTTTATATGAAGTGGATCCTCCGCACCCCGAAAGACTTGAGGCCTGGCTTCTGAGGCAAAAAGGAATTGGAAAAGTAATTTTTGGGGAAAAATTCGGAGGGATCACAGTGCAGAGACGCCAACGCTTATGAGCATAAAAAAATTTTTGACCACTACGAATTTGATATTTATCGGGATTTTGCTTTTGGGGATTTTCTTAAGGTTTTATCAGATGAAAGAGAGATTTGTATACGGACACGACCACGATTTGGCTTTTTGGATAGTCAAGGATATTTTATTAAATGAACACCCAAGGTTAATTGGCCAGGAAACCTCAACGCAGGGAATTTTTATAGGGCCGCTATACTATTATCTTCAGGTGCCCCTTTTTGCTATTTTTAGAATGGATGCCATCGCCGAGGTGGTTACATCATCTCTTGTAGGGCTTTTTGGCATATTTACGTCATATTGGGTTTTCTCGAAAACCTTTGATAAGAGAAGCGGGCTGATTGCGGGCTTTTTATATGCAGTGTCATACATCGCGGTAAACAACGATCGCGAGGCCGTGCCGACCATGCCGGTAATCATTTGGTCTATATGGTTTTTTTACTCTTTGGATTTAATACTAAAAGGAAAGCAAAAAAAAGGTTTTTTTCTAATTGGGATTCTGACCGGTCTTATCTGGCACCTTAGTATCGCCTTGGTAATTGTATTGCCTTTGGTGGTATTGGCAGTTATTTTGTCCAAGAAAAGGATTAACCTCAAGTGGACTATCGTGGGTGTAATTATTGTTCTTATTTTGTCCGCCCCACTTATCTTATTTGAGATAAGACACAATTTTATCCAAATACAGGCTTTTGTGAGGTCCCTGACCAGCCCGCAGGGAGATATTTATACCGGATATTCAAAATTTCTTAGGGTTTTCTTTTTGGTCAATAAAAATATTTCCATCTTCATCTGGAACGTGGGCCCTCTATTGACCGATAAATTTGTAGCAATTGTCTTATTGACTACGGCTTTTATTCTGAACTTGAAGAAAAAGATGCTAAACGGGAATCAAGGATTGTTGATTTTCCTTTGGTTTGTCATCTATCTACTCTTCTTCTCAATCTACTCCAAGACTGTTTCTGAATATTATCTGAGCGGGTTATTTGCAGTGTATTTAATAGTTCTTTCCAGATTTTTGGCATTGCTTTATGAAAGTAAAAAAATGAGAGCGGTAGCGCTTGCCCTAATAGTTCTCTTTGGCCTTTATAATCTGGACAGGTTTTTGGGGCAGAATATTGCGACCAATGGATATACACAAAAAAGACTTTTGGTCTCGGAAATTAAAAAGGATTCTACCCAAAACGGCTATCCCTGTGTTGCAATTTCTTACATCACAAGTCCTGGATATGACTTGGGATACAGGTATTTCTTTTACGCAGAAGACCTACATTTAAACAGGATAAGTGAAAAGGTTCCTGTCTACACTATAGTTTTTCCTTTGCGCAAAGACAATGTTAAGGAAGATAAAGCCTTTGGAGCGCTCGGTTTGATTTACCCAGATTATAGGCGGTATCCTTTAGATGAAGTAAAGAAAAGCTGTACTGGGGAAAATATCAATTTAACAGGTTCTATGTTCGGATACACCCAATGAAGATGATAAAACTTTCGGTTGTCATCCCTGCCTATAACGAGGTTAAAAGCCTCCAAAAAGGCGTTCTTAACGAAGTTTTTGACTATCTTTCCCAACAAAAATTTGCTTGGGAGGTACTTTTGGTGGACGACGGCTCAACCGATGCTACCCTAAGGCTTCTTAAAAATTTCGCCGCCAAGCACAATGGATTTAGGGTCTCGGCCGAACCCCACCGGGGTAAAGGCGGCACCGTCATTGCCGGCGTGCTGAAAGCAAAAGGGGACATTGTGCTTTTTGCCGACATGGACCAGGCCACCCCCATTTCCGAGGTCGAAAAATTCCTGCCCAAATTCAACGAGGGATACGACATCGTCATCGCTTCGAGAGTCGGTAGGGAAGGAGCGCCGATTATTAGAAAACTGATGGCTTACGGATTTGCCGTTTTAAGAACTCTGGTTTTGAGGCTTCCTTATCGCGATACCCAATGCGGATTCAAAGCATTTAGAAGAGAAGCCGCCCAAAAAATCTTTAAAAGGATGAAAATATTTAACGAAAAACATGTTTCCAAAGGCGCCGGGGTAACGGCCGGATTTGATCTGGAAATTCTTTACATTGCCCGCAAGTTAAAATTGAAAGTAGCGGAAGTAAAAGTTACCTGGCACCACAAAGAATCTGAGAGGATAAACCCTTTGAGAGATTCCTGGGAAGGATTAAGGGATTTAATAAAGGTCAGGATAAATGCCCTTCAAGGGAAGTATAAAGGCTAAAAAACCTTTGTTTGACAATTGTGTATAATAGGGGTTATGGAAATGTTAATTAAAAAATTTGGAGGGAAGTGGGTCGCTCTTAAGCCCGATACAGAGAAAGTTGTCGCAAGCGGTAAAAGTGCCCAGAGAGTCTATAAAGAAGCACAAAAAAAGGGCGTAAGAATTCCAACTCTATTTAAAGTTCCGACAAAATACATTCCATATATCGGATAGCCTCAATGCAATTCAAATACCCCTTTAAGGTTATCTTTAATGATAAGATTCCGATGCTCGATGTTAGGATTACGAATAAAGAAAATGGGAAATCTACTAGTTACCGTGCGATGTTGGATTCAGGTTCGTTTGCAAACATTTTTCATTCAGATATTGCCGGAGTTTTGGGTATCGATCTGTCGAAAATTAAGGAAACACAACCCTTTGGTGGCGTAAAGAAGTCCAAACAAATGAAGGGGAAACCTTATATTGTCGAATTAATGGTTATGCAAAAGGGCAACAGTTATAAATTTGATTCTTATGTGATTTTTAGTGATGAGATTTCAAATACAGGCCACCCCCTACTTGGTAGAATTGGGTTTTTTGATCAGTTCGACGAAGTTTGCTTCAACTACAAAAACGACAAATTCTATTTGCAAAAATGAGAAAGTTTTGGAAAGAGTGGAAGTGGTATCTCTTCGGAGGTAGCGTCGTTTTTGCTGCCGCCCTTTTCCTAAGGGTTTATAACCTGACTGTTTTACCCGTTTTTGCCGACGAGGCAATTTATATCAGGTGGTCCCAGGTGATGAGGGCGGAGCCGACTCTTAGATTTCTGCCGTTGTCCGACGGCAAGCAGCCTCTTTTTATGTGGCTTACTATTCCTTTTTTGAAGATTTTTTCCGACCCCCTTTTTGCCGGCCGGCTTACCTCCGTTTCTTCCGGAATGGCGACTTTAATCGGTATATTTCTGCTTTCGTATTCCCTGTTCAAGTCCAAAAAGGTTGCGTTGATTTCTTCTTTCATCTATGCGATTTCGCCGTTTTCCCTCTTTTTTGACAGAATGGCTCTTTCGGATGCACTTCTTAGCATGTTTGGAGTCTGGACTCTCTTGGGAGCAATTTGGGTTTCGCGAACCTTGAGGCTTGATTTGGCAATGCTGACGGGTTTTATTTTGGGCGGCGGCCTTCTTACAAAATCCCCGGCCGTCTTTTTCGTTCTACTTTCACCCCTGACCTGGATAATGTCTAGATGGCCAAAAGACTTAAAAAAAGCCACATTACACCTTATCAGGCTTCTTTCCCTTTTTGTCGTGAGTCTGGCAATCGGTTACGGGATGTACAACATTTTGCGCTTGGGTGCAAACTTTCAAATGATTGCCATAAGAAACAGGGATTACATTTACCCCATAAACCACTTTTTAACAAGCCCACTGAATCCTTTAAAGACGTTTCTTATTATGACGTTTGAATGGATATTGGCACTGGGGCCGGGACCAATTCTGCTCATGGGAGTTTTGGGAATGCTTTTTAATATAAAAAAGCATTTCAAGGAAGTCTTAATTCTTTTAGTTTGGTTTCTGGTTCCCGTAGCGGTTCAGGCCGAGTTTGCCAAAAACTTTACCGCAAGATACATTCTTTTTTCGATACCTTTCCTTTTTGTCTTGGCGGCATCCTCATTTCTTGTCAAGAAAGAAGCCTTCAAAACTGTGGTTATGCTACTTTTTATACTTTTTGTTTTCCTTTCGGCCAGGGCCGACTATTATTTATTGAAAGACCCTGAAAAAGCACCGCTTCCTAGAAGCGAAAGGTCTGGATATCTTGAAGAGTGGACGGCCGGGACCGGTATAAAAGAAATTGCCGATTTCCTTATTACCGAAAGCAAAAAAGACCCGTCGCAAAAAATAGTTGTGGGGACGGAAGGCTATTTCGGTACCCTTCCCGACGGACTTCAGATTTATATGGAAGGCAAGCCAGAAATATTGGTCATTGGAATCGGACTTGAACTTGACCACGTTCCCAGCCAACTTGTTGAATCGAAACGCTACGGTAATAAAACTTATCTCGTTGCCAATAACACCAGGCTTTTTGCTACTCCCGAATACTTGAACTTAGAGATAGTTGCTGCCTATCCGAAGGCAGTTAAACCGGACGGAACGAGAGAAACACTGCTATTATTTGAGGTAAGCGAAAAAGCCTTATGAAATTTTTCAAAAAACTGGTTGGGAGCAAAGATTTCTGGCCAATTCTAATTATTACGATTTTTGCCGTTTTTTCCTTTAGAGACCTTCTCAAGCCGGGTTATTTCCCAATGCACGATGATCTACAAATGATGAGACAGCTTCAGATGGAGAAGTGTTTTATCGACGGGCAAATCCCTTGCCGCTGGGTTCCCGACATGGGCTATGGTTTTGGCTTCCCCCTTTTTAATTTCTACCCGCCTCTCCCCTATCTGGTGGGGCAGGGGATTCGAATTCTCGGACTGGCCTTTACCGATACGGTGAAAGCGACCTTCTCGCTTTCGCTTTTGATTTCGGGTCTGGGCATGTATTTTTTGGCAAAAGAATTTTTCGGTCGGACCGGGGGAATAATCTCGGCCGTCTTTTACATTTGGGCTCCTTATCACGCCCTTGACATCTATGTCAGGGGGGCGATGAACGAAGCCTGGGCACTGGCCTTATTTCCGTTTATTCTCTGGACGTCGTACCGGCTGATAAACGAAAAGAAAAATGTTACCAAATGGATAATTGGCCTGGCCCTCTCCTGGTTCGGACTTCTTACGTCGCACAATCTTATGGTTCTAATCTTTACCCCGGTCTTTGCGGTTTGGTGTTTACTATTCGTCAGACAAAAAAAATGGAATCGACTCCCCCATCTAGCTGTTAGCGGAATTTTAGCCCTTGGTCTGGCCGCATTTTTTACCATACCGGCAATAATCGAGCAGAAGTACGTTCAAGTTAATACTTTAATTTCGGGATATTACGATTACTCCGGGCATTTCGTCTCACTGTTCCAAATGCTTCTTTCCCGTTTTTGGGGTTACGGGGGGTCAATTTTCGGAACAGGCGACGGCATGGCTTTTCCGATCGGGCATTTTCACTGGCTAGTTTCGATTCTGATTGCTCTCTATTTATTTTACAGATACAGAAAAACTAAAAAATTGGATCCACTAACACTTGTCGTCGGTTTTTTGATTTTGGCCGGGTGGTTCGCCGCTTTCATGGCCCATCCGCGCTCGACCTTTATCTGGCTTAAGCTTCCCATTCTGGCATTTGTCCAATTCCCTTGGCGATTTTTAACAATCACCACCTTCGCCTTTTCCTTTATCGCCGGAGCCCTGGCCCTCATCTTTGGAAAAAAGAAGAAAATTCTTTTTATAGCGCCGGCGTTACTGCTTCTCTCGGTCGTTATTTGGAACTGGGAATTTTTCAGGATCGAAAGGAGAGGTCCCGTCAGTGACGAAGAGAAGTTTTCCGGAGAGGCGTGGAGAATCCAGCAGACGGCCGGGATTTACGACTACTTGCCGAAGACGGCAAAAATGGCCCCGCAGGCGCAGAGAGTAAAGATGGTTGATATTATCGGGGGGGTTGCCTCGGTGGAAAATGAAAGTCAGGGAACCAATTGGGCGGCTTTTAAAGCCAATGTCGAATCCGAAAAAGCCCTGGTCAAAATTGGAATTTTTTATTTCCCCAACTGGAGGGTATTTGTCGACGGCGCCGAAGTAGGAATTTTTATTCCCGAAGAAGAAACATGGGGAAGAATGCATATCGAGTTAGCCAAGGGGTCTCATGAGGTTTACCTAAAACTTGATAACACTCCCGTCAGAAGCGTATCGAATGTAATCTCACTGGCAACCTGGGCCGGTCTCTTAACTTTTCCTTTTTGGAAGAGGAAGGTCGGGGTGTTAAAATCAAGGCATGGCGACCGGCGAGCATCTTGACCCCACCAGTGAAATTTCACTTGAAGCGGTTAAGAGCCGTGCCGTCAAAGGAGTCGTTGTCTTAACCGGGCGAACCTTTATCCTCTCCGTTCTTTCGTTAGTTGCCACCGCCTTTTTAACCGTTTTCCTTGAGCCTAACGAGTTTGGAGTCTTCTGGATAGTTTCGGCCATCATCAATTTCTTGGCCTATTTTTCTGATGTGGGGCTGGCCGCCGCCCTGATTCAAAAAAAGGAAGCACCGGAGGAAAAAGATTTACGAACAACTTTTTTTGTTCAGCAAGTTCTGGTTTTGACCTTACTGCTTGTTCTTTTCTTCTCCACCCCCGTTCTTACCAGAATTTATAACCTGAGCCCGGAAGGAAAGTTTCTGCTTTACTCCTTGGGGATTTCCCTACTTTTTTCGTCTTTAAAAACAATTCCTTCGGTTCTCCTCGAGCGAAAATTGGAATTTGGCAAGTTGGTGGTTCCTCAGGTTCTTGAGAACTTGGTCTATAACACTGTAGCCGTGGTTCTTGCTTGGTCTGGCTTCGGGATAACCAGCTTTACCCTGGCTGTTTTGGCCAGAGGCGTGGTTGGCCTTATCGCCATTTATATTCTCATGCCCTGGCTCCCGGGAATTGCCTTTTCAAGGCAGTCTCTAAAAAAACTTTTGTCCTTCGGTGTTCCATATCAGGCCAACACCCTTCTGGCTACCATCAAAGACGACGGCTTAACCGCTTTTCTGGGAGGAATCTTGGGGGCAACGGGTCTGGGATATCTCGGCTGGGCCCAAAAATGGGCCTACACCCCTCTGCGATTTTTTATGGACCACGTCCTTAAAGTCACCTTTCCCGCTTTTGCCAGAATGCAGGAAGCAAAGAACGAGCTGGCGAGGAGTACCACCCGCTCAATCTTCTT
>Ga0208245_1001696_pt1 | contig 12547 bp, 15 predicted proteins | sample RifOxyC1_FD_184035 | JGI IMG/M metagenome (GOLD analysis project Ga0208245, IMG submission 184035) | Soil microbial communities from Rifle, Colorado - Rifle Oxygen_injection C1 (SPAdes) | ecosystem: Environmental > Terrestrial > Deep subsurface > Rock core/Sediment | place: Rifle, Colorado... | reverse complement strand
TTTGTGCTGTCGCTTCGCTCCTTACGCACAAACCGCGCCAATCCGCTTCGCGGAACGGGCGGCGCAGGTTAAGCAAATGTTAGATGGACCCTGCGGGCGCATATTTACTTATAATATATAATTTTAAAATATTAACTTTTAATCTTGACTATGGGTTATAATATGTATTATAATACATATTAAGAGGTTGAAATGCTTATAGAAACTGACAGAATTATTCCAATTACTAAGCTCCAGAAAGAACTTACTCAAACAGTTCGTGAATTGTCTGAATCTGGTGAAGCTGTATACATTTTAAAGAATAACAATATGGAAGCTGTTATTCTTCCTTTTGATGAGTACAAGCATCTTATGGATCTTGAAGAAATGTATGAATATTTCGAAATTAATGATCATATAGTTGAACGAATGAAAAATTATAACCAAAGTGAAAATATTGATTGGAAAAATATTAGGAATGAATAATGAAATATAAGATTCAATTCATTCCAGAAGCAGAACGGGATTATAATAACCTTGATGGTAGTGTTCGGAAAGATGTAAATAAAAAAATTGATGAACTTGGAGAAAACCCATTTCTTGGCCATAAACTTGGTAATAAATTTAATATTGACCTAACTGGATTTTACAAGATTTACGCACACAGTAAAAAATATAGGATTGTTTATAGACTTATTGATGATAAACAGATTGAAGTAATTGAGATTTGGGGAATTGGAAAAAGGGAAAAAGAAGAAATATATAGAATAATAGGAAAGAGATTGCTAAAAAAATAAAAAGACATCTAACAATCGCTTCAACCGGACAGCGCCTTTTGTCACGGTTTGTGCTGCTCGCTTTGCTCGCTCACGCACAAACCGCGCCAACCCGCTTCGCGGGACAGGCTTGCCGGTTAAGCGTATGTTAGAAATACAAAATTATTTCAGTATAAAAGCATTAAGCGCAAAGGTATAAAATGCAAACGGAAAGATTTGTTAGGGTTAGACGAAAATCTCTTGATGCTGTATTTGAAAAGAAAAATATTATTTCAGTTTGGAGAAAAATTGTTAAAGACCAGTTGCGTGATCTTGATCTATTGGATTTATTTGATCATTATGACTTCAACTATAATATTGAAGATAGAGCACAAAGTATAAGAACAGAAATATTAAACGGTACATACAAAGCATCGCAACCATTAATTTATCGTATTGAAAAAAAACTTGGAATATGTAGACATTTAATCATTCCTCAGCCTGTTGATGCATTAGTACTACAGGTTCTTATTGAATCAATTGGCGATCAAGTATTAAAAAAACAACCGTCAAAACAAGCTTTCTTCTCTCGAGATCGGCATAATGTAAAAAAACCGCATGAGTTTTCTACATCAGATTATTCATGGAAAGGTCAATGGAAGGAATTACAAAAACAGATTTACAAATTCAATGAATCTTTTGACTTAATTGTTGTTACTGATCTGTCAAATTTCTATGACAGTATTGATATACGGGAATTAAGAAAAGTATTTACGTCATATTCTCAAGTTGATGAAGTTATTATAGACTTATTATTTCAGACTATTGAGGATATAAGTTGGAAGCCTGATTATTTACCATATTCAAATAGAGGATTACCTACTTCGAACATTGAAGCAATTAGATTGTTAGCACATTCTTTCTTATTTGAAATAGATGAGGTTCTTAAACAAAAAACAAATGATAATTTCACAAGATGGATGGATGATATAGTTATAGGATCAAATGATAGGAAAAACTCAGTTGATATCCTGAGTTCTGTATCGGATATGTTAAAATCAAGAGGACTTGCATTAAATCTTGCAAAAACAAACATATATTCTGACAATCTTGGGTACTTTCACTTTCAAATTGAAGAAAATAGATATCTCGATGAACTCAATGAAGTATTCAAAGAAAATGAACCCAATGGCAAAGAGTGGTTGAAAATATTCAATAAGTTTAAGAAGCATCTAAAAGAAACAGATCCTAAATATTGGGATAAAATCTCTAAGAGATACATTTCATTTTTTAGCAGACATCGATCTGAAAAATTACTAGTGCTCGTTAAGAACGTCTATATTGAATTTCCAATTTTGCGTGATAGTTTAGTTATCTATTTGATAAATATAGGGTATTCAGATATCACAAAAAAATTAGTGTTAGAGATTTTCAAAGAGATTAATGTATTTGATGATATATCATTATTTCAGTTGACTTACCTAGTTACAGTTTGGATGGTACCAATTAATCCTGATTCAAAAATATTTTTACAGAATATTGAAAAAGAAATTATAGAAATATCGAAACGGAGACGTTTACCAAGTGATTTCTTTTGTCTCTTATGGTTAAAAACAAAATATGAACACCCAGAAGAATTATTAAAATTTATCGATCCGTATCAAAATCTTTGGCAAAGTGATTCTTTTTTGAGGAGACAAGTCACTGCGGCTCTTTCAAGATTATTATATCAAGATAGTAAAAAAGTTCAGGAAATATTTAATATCCAATTCGCCTCTGGCAACTTAAGTACAATCACTCTTGCAAACCAAATTAGATCTGCTGCTGAAGTAACAGAGTTAAACCCAAAAATAAGTTTATATCTATTTAATTCTAATATGAAGCGACCATTTTCATTACAAAGATTTCTAGTTCTTTGTTCATTTCTAAATTCGGAGAAACTAAGAAACAATGCAGATGTTAAGAAGAAAGTAGTGGAATATGTAAAAGATCCGTATTATTTATCATGGCTACATGTACAGTACAATATTAATTAATTCGTGATTTCTAACAACTGCTTCAACCTGACTTGCCCTTTGTCATGAAGTTTGCTACTCGCTTCGCTCGTTTACGCAAACTTCACGCCAATCCGCTTCGCGGAACGGGCGGCGCAGGTTAAGCAAATGTTAGATCCACTTCCCAATTGAGGCCTAAATTGTGAATGATCTGGGTACGTCCATGTACCCAGATGGTCTTTGTTCTATAATATTAAAATATTATAAAATATAGAAATAAGAAAAGTAATGATACATATTGAAAATATGGCAAGAAGTATGTATAATACAATATGAACTTTGAGTGGGATACAACAAAAAATCAGGATAATCTCAAAAAGCATGGTGTTTCATTTGAGGAAGCTCAAGAAGCTTTCTTTGATGAAAATCGAATAATAGTTCCAGACAAAAAGCATTCGGTTCAGGAAGAAAGATTCTTCTGTTTTGGTAAAGATGAAAAAGGGATTTTAACTGTTAGATTTACAATGCGAAATAAAAACATTCGGATCATTGGTGCTGGATATTGGCGGGAAGGGAGAGAAAGATATGAACGAGAAAATGATTTACACTGATGCACCTCAGTCAGTTTCAGAGAGTATTCTTTCAGAAGAAAAGATAGTTGATTTTTTACCGCCGCCTGACCAATTGGTGAGAAAAAATCCTAAGATTAAAGTGACAATAACATTAAGTAGTAAAAGTGTTGATTTCTTTAAGAAATCGGCAAAAAAGAATAAAGTGAAATATCAAACCATGATAAATGAAGTTCTAGATCAATATGCAAGACGATATAGTAATAATATATAAAAAGATCAAGATACTGCCATCCTAGCAGTATCTTGAGTTGATCGGTTCGGGATCTAACAATCGCTTCAACCGGACAGCGCCCTTTGTCACGGAGTTTGCTACTCGCTGCGCTCGCTTGCGCAAACTCCGCGCCAACCCGCTTCGCGGGACGGGCTTGCCGGTTAAGCGTATGTTAGACGGACACCCTACGGGTGCACAAGTATACTTGCAAATATACTTGACTTAATAGGGTTTTCTGATTATTATAGACTTAATCTTGATGTTTAGGAGGGGTTATATGCCTCAGATATCCTTATATATTGATGAACCCACCCTTAAGAAAATAGAAAACGCTGCCGTTCGTCAGCATATTTCTATATCAAAATGGGTTGCGGAGCAAATTCGTTCTCGTGTTGATCCGATCTATCCCTCAGACTTTGAAACACTTTTTGGGTCAATAACGGATGATACATTTGTCCGGCCTGAACAAATGCCTTTTGAATCGGATTCATTAAGGGAAACTTTATAAATGTATTTTCTTGACGCCAATACATGTATTTATTATCTAAATGGAAAATATGATTCAGTAAGAAGGCGACTACTTTCAACGCCACCTAATAATATAGCAATTCCATCAGTAGTTAAGGCTGAATTACTATTAGGATCATATAAAAGTAAAAAACGAAAAGATAATTTGGAAAAACTCGAAAAGTTTCTTCAGCCTTTTGAAGTTATCCCTTTTTTTGACTTAGTTACATATGTATATGCAGACATTAGAAGTACTTTAGAAAAGACTGGGCAGATTGTGGGACCACATGATTTGATAATTGCATCAATAGTAAAGTTTCATGATGGAATTCTAGTAACGAATAATGTTGTGGAGTTTCAAAGAATAAAGGGCTTAAAAATTGAAAATTGGATTGAATAGAAGCAAATAAAACAGACTTCTGAATAGAAAAGGAACTCGTCTAACAACTGCTTCAACCGGACAGCGCCTTTTGTCACGATTTGTGCATCTCGCTACGCTCGTTCATGCACAAATCGCGCCAACCCGCTTCGCGGGACAGGCTTGCCGGTTAAGCAAATGTTAGGTCCACCGCCTTCGGCGGGGCGGAAGATCGCCTTCGGCGAAGATTATTAATGAATCTTAATGTTTTGTATTTAACTTGTTGTTGGTAAAGGAGGATTCATGAAAAAATTAGGGAGTGCCTTTATTTTATGTTTATCAACACTAATTGTTACTGCTCAACAATTTGACTATTCAAAAGAATCAATTAATAAAAATTATGAAAATTCGGCAATAATGGTTATGCCGATCGAAAGTATTAATGAAATTGAAAATGGTTTATACGGCTTGGTTTTTGAAGCTCAAACTGCAACTACAAAATATTATGGCTTTAAAGTATCTGAAAAGCTTTTATTCGGAAATAATGAATTAAAATCAAGAATAAATATGGGAGTTCAGTGGAATATACTTGGATTTGTTCTTGAAGGAATTAATGTTGGAATTTACCCGGGATTGTATGTTGAAAATAAAAATTCAAAGACAAATATATTACCTTCGTTATTTGTGGATTCAAGTCTTAATAAAATAATATCAAGAAACATTATATTTGGCCTCTGCGCAGGTTATGATTTAGTTAATTCTCAAGTAACATTCTTGAGTGCAAAAATTGGTTATAGTTTTGAAAATCAAACAATAAAAATAATTAAGGAATAGATACCTAACAACTGGTTCAACCTGACTTGCCCTTTGTCACGGAGTTTGCTACTCGCTACGCTCGCTTGCGCAAACTCCGCGCCAATCCGCTTCGCGGAACGGGCGGCGCAGGTTAACCAAATGTTAGCCAGACGCTCCGCGCAGGGGAAATATTGAAATGGCAGATAGAAAAGCAATTTCAAAGTCAATACGATTTGAAGTCTTTAAAAGAGACTCATTTACATGTCAGTATTGTGGGAGGAAAGCCCCTGATGTTTTATTACATATTGATCACATTTGTCGAGGCGCGCGATCTTTTCTAAGGAATGCGGTTTTTCTCCCGATTTCTTGAGTAGCAACTCATCGGGGGGAAAAGATAAGGAGAGCGGGAACAAAGGTCTGCCAACCTCCCGCTCTCCTGTCCAAAAACTTCATCATCATTATCGGAGCCAAACCGGATAGCTACAAGCCCTTTCGTCCGCTTCCCCGAGGGGGTGCTTTGCCCGGCCTGCCGAAGAGGAAGATTGCGGCCTCACGGGCAGTACACCAAGTACCACCGTGAACGGCGCATCGATATAGTCCGCAGTATCTGCCCTGTCTGCGGAGCCACTCATGCGTTTATTCCGTCCTTTTCCCTCCCCGGCAGCTCCCATGACGCCGAAGACGTTGCGGGGTATCTTGCCGCACGTGCGCAGGGGCTTACCCGACGGATCGCCGGAGCGCAGATCCTCTCCGCCGGCCGCGATACTCGGGTGCTGAAGCGGATCGAGCGGAGTTTCGAGCGCTGCATGCGGAACTGGACGGCGATATTCCAGATGAACATACCCACGAAGCACGCGTACGTTGCGCTCGCCGAGGCGGTCGGTGCGGTTGCCGGGACGGAAAATGCGACGAAAGTTCTACTTGCTGCCAACCGGTATGCACTGGATCGGGGCGTGAACGCGGTCTTCGCCTCCCGCGCTTCCATCCTCCTGTTCCGATCCCGGAACGCGGTCTGGAGAATTCCACATAACCCGGTCTCTCCCCGGATTCCCGCAGTGATGCCAGACTCATCCTGATACCGAATTCAGGGGGTTTTTCATGGCAATTGACGAATTGACCGGAAGGCAGAAGGCAATCACGGATTTCCGCTTCGGCATCATTGCTGAACTGGTCTACAGCAACGCCCGGGGAAAGGATCTGGCAGTCCTGATCGCGGCCAAGGCGGCAAGAACATACGAGATTCCCTTCTCGCGCAAGAAGAGGATTACCTCTTCCTGCATACGCAAATGGCTGGAGGCACACCGCCTGGGCGCACGTGATGCGCTCGTCCCCAAGATCCGCAAGGACAAGGGGATGAGCCGTTCGATCGGCGACACGGAAAAGGAACTGATCCTGAAGCTCCTTGAGCAGAAGCCGCTCATGGATGCGTCCAGCGCGTTACGGACCCTTCTCCGGGAGGGCAGGATAACCGGAGACATATCGAAGTCGTCCCTGTCGCGCTTCATCCGTTCAAGCGGCTTCGACCGGGCATCCAGGACAAGAGTTGTGGCGAAAGACCAGGTCCAGCGCTTCAGCTATGAATACCCGCTCGAATGCGTCCAGGTCGACGACATGCACTCGTTCCTTGTGAGCGACCATACGGGGAAGCTGCGCAAGGCCATCCTCATCGCCTTCCTGGACGACGCTACCCGCCGCGTCCTGTATGCCCGGTTCTCGTTCACCGAGAACGCCCTGGAGTTCGAGCGCGGAATCCTGCACATCCTGCGTTCGCACGGCAGACCTCGCCGCCTTTACTGCGATAATGGAGCTACTTTCGTATCCGACCAGACCAAGCGCATCCTGGATACCCTGGGCATCCCCCTGATCCATTCCCGCCCCGGCATGCCAAAAGGACGAGGAAAAATAGAACGCTTTTTCAGGACGGTCAGGACCCAGTTCGAGATCACCCTCGATCCGTCTTCGATCAGGAGCATCCAGGACTACGACATGCGTTTCCGCACCTGGCTTGAGAGCGAGTACCACCGGCAGCCGCATTCGAGTCTCGCAGGACGCACGCCCCTGGACGCCTACCTTTCCGGTACTTCCCGCATTTTCCGCGTAGACCCCACGATCGACCTGGACGACGTGTTCTGCCACGAGGCCGAGCGGACCGTGGCCAATGACGGAACGGTCAGTATCCGCGGTGTCCATTACGAGATCCCCTCCTTCCTCATCGGCACGAAGGTGAAACTGCGCTGGAATCCCCATGCGGATCTTCCTTCGGTTTTCGTGCACAAGGACGGCAATCGCTACGGTCCGGCACCGCGGACTGATTCGTATTCCAACGCACGGTCCAGGCGGATCATGGCGCAGGACGATCCCGCCCAGGTGGCGTTCCGTGCCGGGTCCGATGCTCTCGGCACGCCAGGGGACTTCTGAAATGGCCGGCCACCTCGCCGACATGCTCTCGTACTTCAGCATGGACGCGGATCCGTTCGCCCGGGACCTCGATCCGTCACGGCTCCTGCATCTTCCGGGCATCGAGGAATCCCTGTCCTCGCTCTCTTTCTTTTGCGAACGGCGCGGAATCGCAGTCCTCGTCGGCAAGTCCGGATCGGGTAAATCCTGCCTGCTCAGGTTGCTTGCATCGGCGCTCCCCGTAGGCCTGTACAAGCCGGTATACCTCGGCCACTCCACCGTCTCCCTGTCGGAGTTCTACGGCCACCTCGCCTCGGCGTTCACCCTGCAACCGCGCGGCCGCCGCGCCTCCCTATTCCGCGCCGTCCAGGACCACGTGCTTGCGCTCAACCGCTCGAACAAAGTGCATCCGATCCTTATCATCGACGAGGCGCATTGCCTGTCCAACGACATCCTGATCGAACTCCGGCAGTTGCTGAACTTCCAGTACGACAGCGAGACCTGCATGAGCATCCTCCTCTGCGGACAGGAGGATCTGCTGTCCCGCCTGAAACTCTCGCTCCTGGAATCGCTGGCCAATTCCGTCACGACGACCGTTGTCATGAAACCGCTCACGGGCGACGAGACAGCGTCCTATCTCGAAGAACGCTTGAAGCATGTTGGCGCCCGACCCGACCTGTTCAATCCCCCGGCGGTCAGAGCCCTGCACAACGCTTCGCACGGCATCATGCGCACGATCAACGCCCTTGCTTCGGCAGCTCTGGTCAAGGCGTGGCGTGCCAAAAGCGAAGTGGTGGAAAGCGACTTCATAACGACGTTGATGGGCTGATGGGTTGGCGCAAGGCGCCAATAAGATTGGACCAGGCGGCTGTCTGCAAGCCGGGGATCATGGTGATTCCCGGCTTTTCCGTCTGCATTCGCTTTGGAAGTAAGTGCGGATATCGTGTCATGCCCGAAATGATTTTCCGGCACTTCAAATCGGGAATCCCGCGATGGTTTCCAGTGGATCAACGGAAGACAGCCCGGGAAGGCGTTGGAAAAAAGCGCGGGAGGCTACAACATTAAGCCAGTTTCGAAAGGTGGAACGAATGACATACTTAATTTAATTACTTCATGTGTGGATTGTAATTCTGGTAAATCCGATAAGGAACTTAGTGATAATACTGATATTTAAAAACAACGTGACCAATTAGAAGCATTGCAGGAAAGAAAAGAACAAATTGAAATGATGTTTGAGTGGCAAAAGAGCCTGCTTGAACTTGATGATCAAATTGTTGATCAGCTCGCAAACTATTGGTCTGAATTATCTGAAGGCTACTCATTAAATGATAGCGGCCGATCAAGCCTAAAGAAACTTAGTCGTAAGTTTAAATTAGATGAAATAATGGTATCAATGAAGATTTCTTCAGAACAATATCTTGAGATGAAGGAAGGCAAGTATACTCAAGAATCTGTTGAAAATGCTTGGAAAAAGATTGCAGGGATTTGTCATAATCGGCGTTTAGAGAAGGAAAATCCAGATCTTTCTAGATTATACTACATACGTGGAATAATGCGTAAACGATTCAATTATGTGAATGATTATGTTGCTATCGAATTATTAACGAAAGCTCATGATTTAGGTGCAACTGTAGAAAGTTTAGAACAACACGTATAAACATCAAAAAATTGGTCGATGTGGAAAAATGGTATAGATGATTTCATTGTAAATCAAACAACAAAAGATAATGTGGAAGAAAATGGCTAACAATCGCTTCAACCTGACTTGCCCTTTGTCATGAAAATTGCAGTCGTCGCTTCGCTCCTTTTGTGCAATTTTCACGCCAATCCGCTTCGCGGAACGGGCGGCGCAGGTTAAGCGTATGTTAGATGCACCCCTTCGGGGGGAAGAAAAGAGTTGACATAGTGGCTATTGTGGCTATATATTGTATTTATGATAGCGGTTGGCGTTAGAGATTTGAAGAATCAACTTTCTCAGTATCTTCAGTATGTTAAGCATGGTGAGAAAGTATTTATCACTGAACATAATAGAGTAATAGCTGAAATTTCTCTTCCGAAAGAAGAAATTTCCAACACAGATGTTGAAATTGAGTTGGAAAGATTAACAGCAGCAGGAAAATTGATAAAGGCTAAACGGAATAATTCAATACATCTTAAGACAATGACTTCTGCTGGAATTGATTGGATTTCAGTATACAAAGAAAACAGAGAATCCTAAGATGCTTTACTATTTTGACTCAAGTATATTATTGGCAATATTGCTTGACGAGAAACGAAAAGAAGAGGCATTAGAATTTTGGAATGAGGCTAAAGTAAGGGTAAGCTCAATCCTATTAAAACTGGAGACGGTCACAGTATTAAGAAGAACATATGAACACAATAAGAATAAACTTGAACCAAGTTGGATTACCAAAAAGATCAATGAGTTAAATGAATATCTGCAAGAAGTAAACTTTCGAATAATTGATGAAGACATAGAGAAAATCATTTTCCTACGAAAGGAAATTGCAAAATGTAAAACCCTTGATGCAATTCATGTAGCAACAGCTTTAGATTTTAGCAAGCTAATTCCTTCCTCAGATTTTTATTTATATACTTTTGATAAAAACATGGCTGATCTGGCAAAACTTTTAAAGTTTAAGATTAATAAAAGTAAAGAAGAAGATTTCATCTAACAACTGCTTCAACCTGACTTGCCCTTTGTCACGGAGTTTGCTACTCGCTACGCTCGCCTACGCAAACTCCGCGCCAATCCGCTACGCGGAACGGGCGGCGCAGGTTAAGCAAATGTTAGCCGGACGCTCCGCGCGGGGATAAAAGGAATAATTTTGTGAAATATGTTGCTTGGGATTAGAATGGGACATTGTTTGATGATGTTGATATTTGTATAAAGTGCATGAACCAAGTATTATTGAACCATGAACTTCCTATAATTAAAACAAAAGAAGAATATAGAAAAAAGTTCTGTTTCCCTGTTAAAAAGTATTATGAAAATATTGGATTTAATATTCAGAAAATCCCATTTAAACAATTAACACAAGAATTCATCGATATCTATCAACCTAATAGTATCAACTATCAATTCAATGATGAAATAATAGCCTTATTATCAAAAATACAAAACAAAGGCATTTGGGGCTTCGGACTTCTGTGTGGGTTAGCCGATTAAGGCTCCCGACGGTACCATTGAAAGACCGCCCTTATGGAACATGATGGCGGTCCGGAACCGAGCCCTGTTACGGAACCCGCAGGCCCGTGACTTGATCTTCTGGATTGTCGCATTGATGGATTCGGCGATAGCGTTCGTCGCCTTGAGCATGATTGCGTTCAGGATACCCCACAGAAATTTTCGGACCATTTTGCCAACCTTCACCACCGGATCCAGACGGGACCGTGCCATCCATCCTAAGAGCGCTATCCAATTTTTTTCGGCGACACCCCGGTACTTGTATGACCACAGTCCGTTCGCCGTTTCCTTGATGCGCCACGCTCTGGACGTCTTCAGGTTCAGCCTCGTCAATCTCAGAAAAGCTCGCTTGTCCTTGTAGCCACCTTTGGATTTGGTACGGAGCCAGTCATGCTTTGTCTTTGTCAGCGAGCTGGCTCCATTTTTGATCAGCATCCTGTGCTCGCTCGCCCGGACCTTGTCGAGTGCCTTCCCGAAGTAGGATGCAACATGGAAACGGTCGAAGCATATCTTCTTCTCTCCATCCGGGATGACATCTTTAACCGCGTTGATGAACGGCCCCCACATGTCCATGGATACTGACCGGACCTCTTGAAGTTGCTTCTTATTCTTTTTCAGCCAAGTCTTTAGCGTTGCCTTCTTGCGATCATCGAGTATTTCGATGACGACCCCCGTTTCACGGTTGACCAGTACGGTCACGTATTCGTGATGCTTCTGGAATGATGTCTCGTCTATCGCGAGATCCTTGACCGGGAGATCCACGCGCCTTTTCAGACCCCGATTGACCGCCCGTTCCATGATGCCCCAGGCTTCATCCCAGCTGATCTTCATGCGCTCCGAGACCGCGTTGACCGGCGCGACCTTGAGCCAGGATATAGCGAGTGCTTCGAATAACGCAGTGAACCCGCTTCCGCTTTCGGCCCATGGGACCAAGGTTTGGCGAACTCCGTGCTCCTTGCACTTGACCCTCGGAACCTCAGCTTCGATCATCGTTACAAAGCCGCAGGTGTCCAGATGACGCCATTGGCGATGCCGATGATCGTAGACTGGGCATTCAATCCCGCATGTGGGACAAGGGAATTTGGCCAAAGGATCATGCCCAAGCTTCACCGTCACCTTGGATTCCATCATCCTCAGGTCCACATCGCCAACCATCCACGGAGCCTTCAGCCCGAGCAACCTCTCATAAAGTTCCTTATCCTGCATGCCGGTAGAATGCAATATTCCGAGACTTTTATCACCTTACCCACACAGAAGTCCGAAGCCCCTTAATTATTATGGAGGTTGAAAAGATAGGAATATTTCGGCTACAAACTGCACCGTTCAACAATGAATGTCTCTCTGAGATCAGGTGTCTGCCCGCGTTGTCGTACGGGCTTTATGCAGGCGATCGTTGATCGCGGCGGCAAGGCATTCGGCGCCAGAGGCGCCGAGCGAGCCTCCTTCGGGGGCGCGTTCGGCGCGGATGCGATGGACGCCGAGGGCATCGAGTTCGTGGAGGACGTCGAAGAGGTTAGCCGCCGCTTCCACCGTGCTTCCCCGTTCGGACAGGACGCGCACGAGCGCGGCCGGTCGCCCTGCGGTTGAGGCGGCGGCAAGGTAGGCGCGGTGCGAGCGCCCGTCGAAGAAAAGGAGGGCCTCGTCCGCGGAGGAGTCCGCGGGGGAAAGCGCGCCGTAGGGGTACAGCTCAAGGGCTGCGCGCGGCGCGTAGTGGCTGGCGAGCTGGCCGGGA
>Ga0208245_1001695_pt1 | contig 12548 bp, 23 predicted proteins | sample RifOxyC1_FD_184035 | JGI IMG/M metagenome (GOLD analysis project Ga0208245, IMG submission 184035) | Soil microbial communities from Rifle, Colorado - Rifle Oxygen_injection C1 (SPAdes) | ecosystem: Environmental > Terrestrial > Deep subsurface > Rock core/Sediment | place: Rifle, Colorado... | reverse complement strand
TCGCTGATAAAGAATTGCAGACCGATTTCGATGGGAGTCAAGGTCTGGTCAGCAGAGGGGATGAAGGATTGCGAAGTCAGGTCGTCGCCTTCCGCGATCGTTCCAGCCACACTCTGGTTGTACTTGTACCCAACACGCGGGTTCGCCCCGCTCATGTCGTTGAACGTTTTGACCAGGGAGGGCATCACGTAGGTTTCGCGCACGACGAAGATCGCTTCGTCTTGCACGTTCTGCGCGATGGATCCCAGATCGGAATAGAGATTCAAACCGGCCATAAAGGCCTCCTTGTGTTATCCACGCTTAAGTCCGAGACGGATTCTGTGTTCGTCATCGGTTTCGCCTGTCTGCGGTGCGCTTGGGTTGGTTGGATTCAACGGGGGGGCGACTTTGACGGGCATCGCTGCAAGCATTATGGCAAGATCAGCTTCCATTTCCTCGCGAGTATCACCCCGTAAACGGGCGGCGAGTTCTGCGGGTAACTTGTCTCTGACCACGTCCCGGCGGAGAATGTCAAGCCTTGCGGACTTTGCTTCGGCTTCGGCCTTCTCTGCACGCTGATTGGCCTTCTCAAGTTCGGATAATTCTGCCTCGTGGCGGGCTTGCTCCGCCGCTTCCAGTTTGGCGAGTTTCTTGGCAGTGGCAACCTTTTCGGCCTCCATCGCTTTCGCCTTGCTCTCCCACCAGGCCGCATCTTTCACGGGTTCGGCGGGGGGCACTGATACTGGTTCGGTTGTTACGGGGTCGGCTACGACCGGCAGGGTTTCGGGGGTCGTGGCTGTCGTAGGATCGGCAGCGGTTGGTTTAGCCATTTTGATATTCTCCTTTCGGATAACAAAAAACCCGCCTCCGAATGGAGACGGGCTGTGTCCGGGCTTTCGCCCTTCGTTTCGCTCGATTATGCGCGGGGTTTATCCCGCTTGAATTGTTTGCAGCTATGCCATTTGGTTTGGCCTATTCCTGCTGTCACCCGGTCACACTATCCGGGTTGCCCTCTGTTAGAATTGTTTTCCATAGTGGGCAATGCAATAATTTATTTTACCACTGTTTTGGTGTCTTGCAATCCTTCCACCTGCCCTTGTTTCACTTGCCAGCAGACGGGAGCGCCCTTCTCGTCAATGGTCACGGTGATCGTAACCATCTGCGCGGGGCTGTCTTCCACGAGTTGCACGACGCGGGCTATCAGCCGCTCAAGCTGGGTCATTTGCGGAGTCCTTGAAAAATGCGCGCGATGGAAGTTACGGTATATTCAAGCGGCGTTATCTCAGAACTTTCTTGAAGCGGGGAAACGAGTAAATGAGTCAATTCGTGGATAACAACATATTCAATTTCTTTTTCATCCATGTCATGCCCCTTTTTTAGATTGATATAAATAACCGCCTCAAGATACTTGAAATTAATAACCGTGTAACCAATGCAATCCTCTCCCGCTTCCTTCGGCATATCTTCATGGCAATCGTAGTAATACATAGTCAGTTTCCAACCGTAATGCTTGACCATGTATGTCCAACGCTTGAATTGGCGCTTGAATATCTTTAGGACTTCGGCGCTAGTCATTTAAATGCTTCCAAATATGCGCTTATTGAAAACTTCACGTTCCCGACAACACCGTCTACCCATACTTTCGGAAAATCCTCATATAATTCTTCTTTGCTTATCAGCCCTATCGGAATGTCGTGTTTCCACATCGCAATGGTAACATCCATCCATTTTTTCCCTTGAGCATACCCATTATTAATAGACACCCCTCCTTTTCCGGTGCTTTCAAGTATGAATAACTCCTCTGCCATTTTTTCAGAGAAATCGCCCTTGAATTCTGGCTGACAGAATTGTTTGTACATTTCTGATTTCTGACGCCATTTTTTTGTTGTCATTGTTTACGACTCCGAATAAAACTCTACTCGCAGATTGCCGTTCTTGTAATCATCTTTTGTTGGAGACAAGACCAGTCGCTTTTTGCAAACAGCAATCATCGCGTTCCAGCATATTTTTAAGTTTTCCTCTCTGGTTCGTCCGAAATTACTGCTAATATCAAATGGATGCGCATACGCTGGATAATAAGTGAGTCTTACGCCTATTCTATTCATTGCGCACGTTCTCCGCGTGTTCATCCTCCGGCAACAACGGCGACTGATTATCGAGCGCATTCCCAAATTGCACCTTCGGGAAAATACGCGCGGCGGGGTCAATGTCAACGTCACAGACGCACGGGCCAGGATACTTGAGCGCCTCAGCAGACATCCATCCTGCCACTGTATTGTTCAGTATGCGTAAGCACCGAATCCCATAGGCAGCCGCAACCCGCTGAAAATCCGGGGAGGAATACCCGCCCGCTTCGTCCGTTGCTTCGTACCGGCTTTCATACAGTTCTTCCTGGAATTGCTTGATAATCCCGTAGGAATGATTATTCAGGATGAACACCTTTACCGGAATATCGTAGTGCGCCAGCGTCTGCAATTCCTGGATGTTCATCTGCATCCCGCCGTCGCCAGTGATGGCAATTATCGGCTTTCCCGTTGCGTAGTGCGCGCCGATCGCGGCGGGCAGGGCGTATCCCATCGCAGAAAAGCCGAAGTCCGAGAATGTCCGCTGATTACCGCGAATTGTCATTGCTTGTTGCGCCCATGAGAGATTAGCCCCGGAGTCGGTGACGATTATCGCGTCGTCAAGGAGTAGGCCACAGAGTTGGCAGATAAAATTTAGCGGCTGAATTACTCCCACTTCGCCCGCCGGGGTAAGCGGCGTCACCATCGGATATTTCTGCTTCCATGCGGCGATGCGGTCATACCAACCAAATAATGGCAATCTCGTTGCAATGCTGATAGATGTACATCTTATCGCCCGCAAGAAATCCAGCGCATCCGCACAGATGGTCACATTCGGCTTGCACGTCTTTTCCATCTCGCCCCGGTCAATATCCACCTGTACCAGTTTTGCGCCCGGCGCGAATTTTGACGGGTTGCCAGTCATGCGCCCATCCAGCCGCGTGCCAATTGCAATTATCAGATCCGCGTTCTGTACCGCCAGATTCCCCGCCCGCGAACCGTACACGCCGAAGGTATCCACGTACAGCGGGTGGTCGTGTGAGACCAGGTCAAGCGCCGCCCAGGATGGCAGACAAGGTATCCCGGTCATCACAATAAACTGCAACAGTTCCACCCGTGCATGACGCGCGCCCTGCCCGTAAACGACAACCGGGCGCTTTGATTGCGCAATCAATTTGACTGTCTCGGAAATCCCGTAATCAATATGCGGCTTTTCGGGTGCGGCTGGTGCATATTCTATCAGGGTATCCGGGTCAATCTTTGCCCGCAAAACATCCATCGGAATGTCGAGCAGAACAGGCCCAGGACGCCCAGACTGAGCCAACCACGCGGCCTGTTCGAGCGCAAATTGAATATTGCCGGCATCTGTAACCTGCCGCGCCAATTTCGTGATTGGCCTGACAATGCTCACAATGTCCGTCTCTTGAAAGCCGCGTTGTCTGACTTGCATCGTGCCGCGCGCCTCGTAGGTGGGGACTTGCCCGGTGATGTAGATCACGGGGATAGAGTCGAACCAGGACGCGGCAATCCCGGTTATCAGGTTGGTCGCGCCGGGTCCAGACGTGGCGATTGCACACCCCAACCCGGCGAAACGGGCGTAACCGTCCGCCGCCATTGCCGCGGCCTGCTCGTGCTGGGTACAGATGTATTTTATGTCTGTCCGCCCGTGGAAGGCGTCAAACAGCGGCGCGATAAATCCTCCCTGAATTCCAAAAATCGTTGTAACTCCTTGATTTACCAAGTAGTTAAGAATATAAGTTGATACGTTCACAGGGATTCCTTTCACTCAATCGGCTCATTCGTCACCGGGTTGTCGTCGCCGATAACATGGGGGAGTTCCACGCAGCGACAATTCCAGATATGCGCCGTCAGGTCAGTAAGGCTTTCACCCGCTTCGTGGAATGTTCCGTGATTCTCCGCGCAACTTTCGCACGTTCTGTCATCCACCTGCGCCCACCATGTCCAGCCGTCTACAATGTTCGAATTCTCTAGCATCGTGTTGTGGCTGGTCTCGCGGTACGCCTCCATCTGGATTGTCCGCGCCCATCTCATTGCATCTGACAGCCCCAGCCCCAGGTCATCCACGATCAGCCTGCCAAGTTTCTCGTACCCGTAACCACTGTTTATCCCCACGAGCAGGTTGTCAATGATTGTCTGCGCTTGCAGCGGGGCGAGTTCATGCAGCCGCTTCCACGCCGCGGATCCTTCGGCCAGCACTTCGGAGATAGCCGTTGATTGCGGTACTTGGGCGGGCTTGACCGGCAGGCCGCGCAGAAGTAAAGCGGCGGCAATCAGGGCAGCGGAGTCAAGCCGCGCCTGTGATTGCGCTTCGGTGGTTATCCTTTGTAGTTCGGTTTCGAGATAAGCATCGTACCGGGCGAATTCGGAATTGAGCGCATCTACCAGGTCGTTGTACCGGCGCATCTGCGTAATGTTCGCGCCCGGGTTGCGTTCTATTTCCAGCAGTAGCAAATCAACTTTGTCCTTGAGACGCGCGGACATGAGGCCGTATGCGTTTATGAGCCGGTCTAAATCCGCCGCGTTTTGCTTATCCAGCCGGGCGCGGTATTTTGAGACTTGGGCGAGTAAGGGGTTATCGGGCATGTTCGTTTTGATTTTGTTTTACCGCTACATATCCATTGGCTTTTCTACAAAAATCTTCCAAATTCATCCATGATGGAGGCGCGGACGTTCCAACAAAATTTTCGTGGTCGCTAAAATAATCATAGTCGCGCTGGGTAAGAACGAAAGGCAATATACCAGCACCAAGTTTTATTTCCCATCCACCGGCTCTCAATTCCTTTACATATTTCGATGGGTCGGTTAAGCGAACTGTATTTGGGGGAATTTTTGGTAAATCAAGCGTTAAAGATTCACAGATACATTCATCTATTACATCTGCTGAAATACAATCTTGACAAAAGAAGTCTCCCACGAAGTCAAAGCTTCCTCTTCTACCACAACCGTCACAAACTGCTTCTGGATCAAATGGAACATCTCTAGACATTATTTATCCTTTCTTGGGGAAGTAAACGGATTACTCTCAAAAGAACCTTTGGTACTCAGATATAGCCCACATTTGTTTGTTTTTTGTACTTCATCATTAAAGTCATTAAAAGTATCATAAATAACTACCCATCTTTTTCCACAATGTCTACAAAATCTATGTCTACCTCTATCTAATCTGAGGTGATCATAAACTATTCTAGCACTACCACATTCGGGACAAAAATTAAATTTAAAACCTTTACCATTTGCACTATTTTCTTCCATCAAATAAATCCTTTTTAATTTCAAAAATAAATTTAGAATTATCTATAAGCTTTTCAAAATCATCAACACCGTGTCCATCCCTGAAAAAATCGACACTATCATATTTTTCAATACCATTACCAAATAATATAATTTTTACTCGCTGAGTTCCTAGGCAATTGGCAACCAATCTTGCTCCATTTAGTCCTGCAACATCGTTATCAGCAACATAATATATTATATTACATCTGGAAAAATCAGAAAAAGTTTTTGTTGGAAACCCGGTAGAGCCTCCTGTATGAGAAATTGCTGGGAATCCATTTTGATTCAATAATATCGCATCTACTGGTCCCTCTGTAATAAAAACTTTGTCTACTAGTTGCAGAATACTGGAATTGAATAAAAGTGTTCCTACCCCGCGGTACCAAGGCAAAATAACTTTCTTAGGGGTATCCTTTCTGCATTGAAAATTAATAAAATTATCTTTATAATAAATAGGAATCGTAAAAAAAGAGTCGTATTTACCAAGTCTAAATGAGTCTATGGTAGAATCTTTTAAGCACCTTCTATACCAATAATCCCTATCATTTTTACCGTTTTCCCAAAATACTTTAACTAGTTTTTCATTGGGCGTAGAAATTTCTCCCTTATGTGGTTTAGATACAGAACTAATTCCAGATAAATCATTTATTAATTCTTCCGCTTGTTTTCTGGATAATCCCTTTACTTTGGTAAGATAATCTATGGGCCTGCCGGAAATTCCTCGTGAGTTCCAAAAAAATGCACCTTCCTGCAGATCCAACACAAGACTTGAGTGCTGTTCCGTATTTCGCCAGCGTTGTCCCCCACCCTTTAGTTTATAGTCCAGTCCTATTACCTTTTCTAGTAAGGAGTCTACCATCTATTTCTTCTTTCTTTTGTTTGGAATATGTCTACCATGATCTTTCATATATTTAGAATCGTTTTTGTAAAAAAGAATTTGGCGTTCACGTTTCTTTAGTGCTTCCTTAGATTTTGTAACCTTAGATAATCTACGTCCGGTAGTTTTAGATACTAATACATATCCTCCAGTAACTTTCCTAATCATCTTCTTTCTCCTCGACTTCTTTATGAAGTTGTCTTTCTATCTTTCTCTTTGCTTTCTCTGCCCTCTTTCGTTGAAGTTCTTCTATAAGAAATACACTACGACTGTCTATAATTGGCCCTCTACTTCGTTTTAAGATTTTTCTGTCTCTTCCTAAAGACTTATGTATACTAGACATGATTACCTTTTTCGGGATAAAATTTATTATCTACTTCGGTATTAAATTCATTCCAAGAAGAATATAGTCTAAACCACTCTGCAAAACTCAGATCTTTATTTTTAATATTCTTAACAAAGGCATAAGAAATTTCATCACTATTTACTTCTTCTCTTAGAATTTGAATAAAAGTATTAAAATTCATTTTTGTATAATACTCTCCGTGCCGCACAAAATAAACTTGGCATTTTTATGCAAATCACTTATAGATGTTGAATTACTATATACAAAACCGCTTCTCATGTTCCAGCAAAATTCTGTAATTAACTCCTCCAAAGACATTTTCTTTTCTGCACACTGTTGAACACCCTCCACACTTTTCCTAACTTTTCCGTAGAACTGTTCTTGATGTTCTCTAGATGCTTGTCCTTGAATTTTTCCATCGTGATCAGATTCATAAGCATTTGCAAATAATGACCCAATCATTAAGAAGTCTGCTCCAAGTGCTAGTGCTTTTGTTCCGTCCCCAGATGTTTTTATTCCTCCGTCTGCTATAGTATACCAAGGAGTTTTAGGGTTGATTCTGTGCTCGCTGCCCATCTCGTAAATATCAATATCATTAAGATAATGACTGCAATCCTGAATGGCGGTAGCTTGAGAAACGCCTGAGCCAGTATTTTGTCTCGTAACACAGAGTTGTCCTGACCCAATGCCAACTCTGATTAAAGTAGCTCCTGCATCATATAGTCTCTTCGCTCCATCAAAAGTAGCAACATTTCCCGCCATAACTAGGCAATTATACCCACTTTGTTTAATATAACCAGCAACATTTTCTGTAAACTCTACTACGGAATCAAGGTATCCATTTGCAACATCGATCAAAACTATAGTTGCTCCAAAATTTAATGCGTGTCTATAATAATTGTCACCTAATCCTATTGCCACACCAAAATTAATTGCAGCTTTTTCTAAGAAAGATACATCCTTTTCTCGTTCAATAACATCATTATAAAATCTATGAAGAATCCCAAGTCCTCCAAGCCTTCCCAATTCTCTAATTAACTCCACACCGACAATTCCAGACATTGGTGCAGAAATAATAGGTAGTTTTAGTATAAAACCACTTCCTAAATCTGTAGACAAATCTACTTCACTTCTTGAATTTATGGATGATGGTTGTGGAATAAGAAGTAAATCATCCGGTTCAAATCCTTGTCTAACGTTCACCTAAAAGCTCCTTTTCTACTTTTTCCCTATCGATTTCGGCTATTTTACCACCAATAATATCATAGTATTTTCTACAGAGAAAACACCAGAACACTCTTTTACGCTCTGCAATCCAAGTTGGTGTGAGACAGCCGTTGCAAACCAAACACTTATGTATCAAGAAACACATCCATAAACTATTCTTTTACGGAACATAACCAAATGTAGAATAGTACATATTGATCGTGCGTCCATCTTCCAAGGTATAGCGATAAATATATTTTGCTTCGGCCTCAAGTTTCTGAACACGTCCATCCTCTCCAAAACCTACGCTTGCATAATCATACATGATGCCTTGATTTGTAACTAGGGTGGATGCGGGCCAAAAAATACGTTGACCCCAAGACACTTGTAGAACATCTGGTGTCTCTAGCCATGTATTCACGGCGTCATAGATAGAAAGATATAAACTTCTTTGATATGGCAATCCCAAGATTGAAATATATGGGAATGGTACATCCCATCCATTCCATGCCGGATATGTCTGACTACCGGCAGCGTAGGGCCGGGATAGCAAATACAGTACTAAGCGTTCTCGAATGTCTCGTGTTGTTTCATCATAACCGATATGGGTAGGATTTAGTGCACTCCATTCAGCAGAACAATATTTCCATTGCCAGCAATCCCAAGCATTTCTCATCGCATTGTCAAGTAGTTGTATAGTGTCGGCAATTGCCTGCGGAGAGATGGCTCCGGCCTCCATGAATAAAGTTTGTGATATTGCGTCTAGTACAGGAGTTGTCATATCAATGCACGACTTGGTTTCACTAGTGACACAGCGGTAAAATGTAGGGGTTGGAATATTATCTATTTTTTCTGGTATGGGTTCTGGAGTAACCTCTACAACAATATTGGGAATAGCCTCTGTGGGTTCGGGGATTGGGGTGCTCTTCTCCGTAATAATAGTAGAATCATTGGGGAGAATATAATTCTCCCCAATATTTTGTATTTGTACTGTAGATATTTGTATTAATATTAAAGAAAGCGTTAAAATTATTAGTGCTGTTCTTTTCAGCATTTATTTTACTTTCAGATGAGTTCGGTAATCATTAAATGGTTTAATGGTTGTATTGTAGGTGAGGAAAGTAATTAATGATCCAATAAGTACCTGAACAATACCTCTCGCCCAACCCAGCCAATCTGTTGGCACGGCAAAACCAGTAAAACCAACGAGAGCTAGGAAAGGAACCACAATAATATTTAGAACAGGAACACTAACAGCATAAAACCAAGCAGGAAATTCATATAGCATATTTTTTGCTACAAATTTTCTCCATAGCCATTTAATTCCTTGAATAACACAAGCAGACATTCCAGCGGCAGTTATAGTAGTTTCAAACATTATTTTCTCCTTAAAATTTACTTTGTAGGGTGTCTAACTTATCACACAAACCAGTTAATTTTTCTAAAAAGTTAGACTCAATAAAATCATTAAAAATTGTATAATTATAATAAGATTTATCTTCGGGAAGTGGGTTTTCTGATATGTGATTTCCACAATCATGAGTAAGATATGTTTTTATTTCCCTTGATAATATTTTTACTTTTACTACATTATATAATGGTTCATCTTTAAAATATTCAAACTCATTGGGAAATCTCCAGTCGTCTATAATAATAACATCGTATGGAAAATTTGATGTGTTCTCAAGGGTTCTTAGCAAATACTCCACCCAACAATCTGGATTATATTTTCTACCAACATCTGTGCCCAATATCTGTAGAAGTTTTCTGCCTTTTTCATCTTTAATTCCATCCCATCCAATATATTTATATGCAATTTCTTTAACTCCTGTAGCAAAAGAACTAGTAATTACATTTAAATTCTTGGAAACAAAACAATCCTTTAATATCTTTGCTGCAAGGGTTTTTCCCATTCCTGCTTTACCAGACAGAAGAATGACCAAAGTTTTGTTATACATCTAGATTAGAACCTCCTGTATGATAATCCTCTAGAATTCCTTCCAAAACTTGATGAGGAACTAAATTATTTTGTACTAGAAATTGTAAAATAAATATATAACTAGGAATATTAATTACTAGACAATTTCTGGAACCAACAAAGAAATCATTACCACCCTCTTGTTTTACAATGAGGGTATTAGTTTTTGGTAATCTTGTTATCTTTAGTTGTGCCATCCTCAATCCTTTCTTTTAGGGTAATAAAGGCACTATCAGGAATTTTAAATAAATCAAAATTATATTGGGAAAGTTCTTTCATGGCAGTAACCATAATGTCTCTGTAAGTACTATCATAACTTAAACCAGACTCTATTTTAAAAGTAAGTGAACGTTCATTCTTTATTCCTGTTTGATTAACTCTGCCCTGAGTAAGATTATAGGTAATATGCCACTTCTTATCTACAAAATTAGCATCTACTTTAGTATCGAAATAAACATTTGAATAGATCATTTAAACACTCCTCTTAATCCATTTTCTAAAGCCGGTAAGTTTATCATGTAAGATCTCTAGAATCTCTACATCACCAATATTATGTTCTAGAACGCCTTTGATGGCTTGTTTATCTCCATACTTGGCCTTACGCCAAACATCTTTATCAATCTTTGTTTTTCCAACAATTCCTAAATAATCACAAGCATTATCAAGAGACTTTCTGCTGATGCATAGTTTACTTCTTACTGTATAATAAATATCAAAGTGATAAAGATCTCCATATTCGGGAAAGTCTAAATCATATCTTAGGGCTTTAGCCCGTAAGAATGGGATATCAAATCCAGTTCCATAATAGGTGCAAATAATTTTATATTCTCGCAGCTTCTCGATGCAACTCTTTACAATTCTTTGATCTGTAGTTCCATTGAATAAATCTTCTTTTGTTACTTCGTCATGATAAACCTTTCCACCCTTATCCTTAATACACCAAGTAAGCATTGTATTAAAATCTGCAACAAGCCCATCAGTTTCTATATCCAAATATCCTATCTTCATTCCAAGATCTTGATACCACAATTCTGGTTCCTTTTTTGATTCCTTAACCATTCCTGATGCAAAACACCCCGGATGCTCGTCGATGGTATGCCTGTGTTCACAACGTAATTCTGATTTCTTTACTTTCTTTGAAAAAATACTCATTTGGGTTCCTTTTTTATCCTCGACAACTTGTGTTTATATTCCGAATTCATATAGGCTACTAGGTTGTTTGTTTGTTCTTCTGTAAGACTATACTTATCTACTAAATCATCTACTGTACCAAAATCTGTAAATTCTCCTCCTAAGCAAAACGCTATCTTTTCGCATGCCCGTCTAAAAAATAAGATAATTGTCTCCTTTGATAATGGAATTTCTTTACTTATGTCTATTAGTGTTGAACCATTTGAAAAAGAATTGAGTATCTTTGCTTCCAAAGTAGACAATATATTAAGTTCATAAAGTTCTTTCGCTTTTTTCTCTATAATTAGAAGATTATTATAATCATCTGATTCTAAATCGTGTTCTTCCTTTAGAGAAAGTCTATTGATTATTAGGGTCTCTATCCTCCACGACATTTTTACACTCCTAACTCATTTTCCATATCTTTAGCACAAACCTTCTTAAACTTACATCCAAAGCACGAACTGTTGAAAAGTCCAAGTGGGGGAAGATCATTTTTCTTTATTTTAATAAGCATACTAGGTACTACATTATGAAACAACTGATAATAAATATCTGGGCTAAAGTTTAATCGTATAATCTTGTTCTCAAGAAGAGATACATAAAGAACAGATGTGGGTGGTTTATGAAACATGCTTTTATATGCCCAAAAATAAGTTAGAAATTGTGGATCTTTATCTATATTTTTTGGAGTTCTAGTAGATGTTTTCCAGTCTATAATAGTACCATTACCTGTAATTCTATCAACCTTTCCTACCAGAAAACTATTATCATCAAGTGTTATTTTAAACTTGTGTTCTATTAAATCTCCCTTTCCAAGCATATCCTTGACACCACAAGAAAAGAAATTGCTAACTGATTCCAAGGCTTTTTCTACAAAGTGTTCCTCTAAAACAACTTCATCAGATCTTTTCTTACAATAAGCAATAGCAGCGTCTTTGTTTGTCCAAAATTTTTCCAACGTCTCATGAACTATTGTACCCGCATCCATATCTGGATTTGATTCTGCTAGTTCTGGAAAATTAGTTCGGTAGAAAATTCTCTTGGGACACTGAATATAGTCTTTAATTGCTGTTGCAGATAGATATATACTCACAAAGAAATCCGCCTTTCATTAGCAGAAAGTGTTTGCCAAGTTCCCAACATTTCTTTATAAATATCTAGTGTTCCACGAAGTTTCTCAAGAGATGAAATAACTTCTGCTAACTGATGTCTAAGAGGGAGTAATTCTCCTTCTGTTCCTAAGAACTTATAAGTATTTTCTACAAATGACATGGAGGGTGGTTTTCCACCCATAAAATACTTCTCTTCTGTGGTTACTTTAAGAACTGTTTCTGCTTCTTTTTGTTTGATTTCATTTTCTAAAAACAATTTTGTAGATGATATTTCTGCTGCTCTATTTACTAATTCAAAAAGAATTTCAAAATCTGGCAATTGACTTAGAAATTTACTCGCTGTAGTTTCCATTTATTATCCTTTACTTGTAATATGGTTCTATTTTAGAATATATTTCTATATATTTTTTACACAAATCATACTCTATAGTTCCCTCGTATATTCCAGTAGTTTTATATCTATATAGTGGACTATAATCTAAATCTTTTTCCCACCCGCTAAATCCAAAAGCAATGCTTA
>Ga0208245_1001694_pt1 | contig 12557 bp, 7 predicted proteins | sample RifOxyC1_FD_184035 | JGI IMG/M metagenome (GOLD analysis project Ga0208245, IMG submission 184035) | Soil microbial communities from Rifle, Colorado - Rifle Oxygen_injection C1 (SPAdes) | ecosystem: Environmental > Terrestrial > Deep subsurface > Rock core/Sediment | place: Rifle, Colorado... | reverse complement strand
CTTGTATGACGAGAAGGTGTTGACGTGCGGTAGGAACTCAAGCCGATGATGTCCCGCAAGAAGGTCGTTGTTGACTTTGATGTGCGCCACGATGCACCAATATGGTTCGTCGGGATATGGGCTGTCGAAATACCCGATGTCCTCAATTTCAACATCGTCGAGCTTCCACCCCTCCAGCACCTTTTCTATGTGCGGGGCGTAGTTCTTCCCCTCTTCCAAAAGACCATAGAGTAACGTGATGTGCGCGACCTTGCCAACAACCCATCCGTCGATCCAAAACCGTTCTTTGTTCTTAGCGTAATACAGCGCGACTCCCGCCCCGTCCGCCTCGATGGTGTACATGTTCGGCAATGGCTCAAGGTCGAGCATAACGCAACCGAGCTTGTTCAGGTTGATGCCGAGCCATTCATATACCTGTTTGAACTGATGCGAGTTTAGTTGTGCCATTCTTTCCTCCTTGGCAACATTGCCTGTGTTATTGTGCGGAAGCTGGATTACTGTCCTTTTCGTAAGGATACATCCTTGTTTTTGTGTCCCCCGAATAAGGTCATACCCTTGTTTTAGTGACCCTATTAATGGCTCGGTGAACCTATTGTTTTAGGTTCGTCGTTTCTTGGATAGTTTCTTGGGTAGTTTCTTGGATAGTCCCGACGGTATCACTGGGTGAAAGTCCCGCTCGATTAACGCAACCAAGAGCTTGATGTAAACCTTCTCACGGTCTTTCTTGCAGAACTTCACGCCCGGAATGTCCGGGTCAATCATCCACGAACCAACCGCGGGACTGGAACACTCAGAACACTTGGCTCGTTTCTTCTGCGAGTTTGGCTTACCTACAGTCATTTTGATTCAGTCCTTATTCTGGACACCTTGTCTCGATTGTTGTCCTGATTCCTACCAATCTCACAACTCGGAACCTACTCGGAACCTACTCGGTTCTGCCCGTTGCACAAGTGGACGCTTGAAGTCTCAATCTGTGATTTCAAGTTGTCCGGGATTACCGGACTACTGACTTGTGCCGTGTGGTGGAGTCGAGCCACCGGGGAGGATGTCCTCAACAGATTTACAGTCTGCCCCCGCCCCGCTACGGGACTAACACGGCAATTAAGGCTACGTCATTTCGGCTGTTAACTGACGCCGAGGCCGTCGCCATTCCCATTGTGAGTATTTTCACTCAGTTCGTTGAGTAAAAATCCCCTTCCGATAATCTTCCGACGTTCTGAATAAATCTTCCGTTGAGTGTCATACTGGGGTTGCATCCAGTAATGATACGCGCTGTCCATTGACGGCATATCGCCCGTACAGTGTTCTGAAAATTCATTGTCAGGGCAGGCCATACGTGCAACTTTAACCTGTGAGTGCAAATCTGCATCATATACTAAGATATCCATACGTTGCTTTTTCGCTCCGGTCATTTTACAGTCGCGAGAAAATGCCCTGAGTAGCCCTGATCCTTTGACCAAAGATACGCGACGGCGGCACGCTTCCCTCCGACATATCCCTTGCGATGATGCCATGCGTCCGTACCCGAGATGCTTGGCAGAACGCGCACCGTGACGTTGCCCGTTGTGTCCTCAGCGTTATACTCGAATCGTTTGCTTGTGTGCGTATGTCCAATGTGCCATTCCCTGCATACAGCATCCCCAAACTCCTTCGGGCGTTCGCTTGCCATGATGGATTGCAGGGAACTGTGCTTTTCCTCGTCGCCGTGGGTAAAGCCAATCAGACACTTGCCGTAGGACTTGTACTTCCGCGGAGATGGGGAAACGTCAACACTCACGCGGTCGTTGAGTCGATACCACGTTTGAAGCGCAAAGGCGAGATGGTAGGATGTTGTGCGGTCATGGTTCCCTGGAACCCACAGAACGTCCACCGGAGCGATCGCGGAGAGATAGTCTAGGGCTTTGACGCAGGAGACTACGCCCGCATGAAATATCTTGGGATAGCGGGAATCGGTTTCAAGCTGCGTCCCGTTGACGGTTGTGTTCGCTGGATTGTCGATGTGAAAGAAGTCCTGTCCGAGTGGAAACAGGATGCGTTCAATCGGGAAGCCCCTTGCCTTTGATGCCAGTTCAACCACTGCGTCGTGATAGAGTCGTTCTGCGATTTTGAGATCATAGTCCACGCCCGTCTCGGCTCCCCATGCGAGTTTGCCGAAATGAGAATCGAATACGCTCACTTCCAGTAAGTGCGGATTCTGCACACCCTTAATGATTGGATGCTTCGGGTACTTTGGAGAGTGCTTCGCCATTGTCTCCATCAGCATTTCGAGGCCGTCTTGGACTTCCTTCTTGACCTTGCGACGGAGCCATACCTTCACCTGCCAGAGTTCGACGGTAACAGGGTTAGGAACCTGCGTTGTGTGTCCAGTTGCTTTGCCCTGAGTATAGACGAGATCCTTGTCGATGTTCTTGGTGTACCCGTCCCATTTGTTGACAACGTAGCGGTCAACCTCCCATATTCTCAGATCGACTTTTGCCTCTTTGAGCGCGGCCTCAACGGTTCGGACAGTTCGAGATTGTGAATGAACGGCAATGAGATCACCAGAGCCTTCCACGGATATTGACTCCCGTGGTTCCCCTGCCTGCGCCTTCTCCGCCTTCTCACCCTCCCGGCGCTTGATGTCACTTAGACTTGTTCTTGCCATTTTGTGTCCTTCCGTAGAGTTTTCTCAGCTTGGACAGTTCGGCGTCGGTGAGTTTCTCAAATGGGACCTTCTGACCGTTCCCCTGGTCGTAGGTGTTGTACCACTTCATAAACCTGAACTCCGCGATAGACGCTTTGTTGCCCCAGAGATTGCGGTGTCCGTTACTGAGGTCGGGTTCCTTGAAGTCGCTCAACATTGGGTGCGCCGTGTGTCCGTCAAGTGATCCCACGATGATTCCCAGTTCGGCGGCGAGGTCGCGCGTTGGAACGAGGTCGCCATCGGGAAGGGCGTTCGCAAAATCAAAGATTCTCTGCGTGAGTCTGGGGACTTTTTGTGACGGGTCGAACGATGTGCCGCGGATACGGAGTTTCATTTTTGTCGCCATAGACTGAATCCTCTAACTGTGAGAGAATCGCCAGTATGAAACAATGGCTGTGTAGGTCGCTAGAATGAGGTACGCGTTTGGAATGAACTGCTTGCCGAGATGGAAGCCTCCGAGTGAGGCCGTAATCCAGGACTTGTCGGTAATGGAATCAAACGGGTTGGCTATCCAGTAGAAAACATCTTCTGCGAAAGCCCAGCAGGGGATGAACAGCACCATGCCGAAGAAGTGACCGGAGAGGAAAAAGATGTACGCATCAAGGCCAACGGCGTAGGTCAAGACCATCAGGAACATCGGGCCGTGGTAATCCCTCACAAAGTACTTGAGGAAATCTGGAGGCCCGATGTGTAGCTGACAGTTACCAAACGTGAATTTTTCGATGCGCCCATAGATGAGCGCCGAAAGAAGAAACGTCATTAGCCCAAAGAGTGCGACAAGCATTACTCGACCCTTTCCCGGATTACATTATGCTCTAACGGTACCCAAAGGCAAGAAGAATTATTAAGCTGGTCCCGTTACGGTGCTCGACTTTTCGCTCGTTGCGGTGCTCGATTCCGAAGTCGTTGTGGTGCTCTCTTTCGCCTTCGCTTTCACGGCTGCGATCTTCTGGAACACCCAATCGGCTCCCATGTAGCAGAGCGAGGCTGTTGCGATGTAGTCAAGCCACCATGCCCACGCGTTCCCGTTCAGGTGCAAGCCGAGAAGGTTCACCATCACGGAGTAGTTGAACACTCTCAGGTAGATGAGCGCAATGACGAAGTTCAGAGCCTTCAGCGTCCCCTCTGAGAGTTTGGTGTTCCGGTAGAGGCCGAAGAATAGCTCTTTGGCTATCCCCCAAACGCCCTTCGCGGAGATGCCTTTGATGACTTCAATCACGGCGGTGATGAACACCATGAACACCATGAGCTGCACGGCTTGGAGAAAGAAGTTCTGTGATATTTCCATACCGCCTCCTTAGTGTGATTTGCCAAATAGTTGAGACACTTTGTCTATCGCTTCGCCTACACTTATACCAAACATCACAAGCACGGAAAAGACCAAAATGATTGCGACCGCATAGGCAACGATCTTGTGCGTGAGCATATTCGTGATGAATCTGAGTACCGGGCTTCTCTCGCAGAGACGTTTCCACGACCGCCAGAACTCTGCCTTTGCGCGGATTGCTTCGGTTGCGCGCCATAAGACCTCCCCCCTGTCTTTCAGGTTGGCAATATCTCCCTTGACAGCCTTGATGTCGGCGTGGTGCTGTGTGAGCACGCATTTAAGGCCCATTACTCCATTGACGGGGATTTCATTCAGGATGTAGTTCACTCCCTTATGTGTCTCGTCTACTTTGGTTTCGAGATGCTTCAAGAATTTCCGGTCCGCGGCGTTCATAATTCGGATTTCCCGTCTGGGTTGTGAGTGAGTTATTTGACGAGCGTGACGCCCGATTTGGGCTTCGAGAATGTTGTACGCTTTTCTTCCATCTGCTTCAAATAGTCCTGCGCTGCCATTGAGCCGTATCTGCCGAGGAACACGGTTCGCAGTTGTTCGTCGAGTCCTTCGATCTTGAACAGCATCTTCCCCGATGCACCCCTGACACCACCTTCGTTTATCGCCTTGATACCTTCAAGGCTCTTTGCGACCTGCCTGCCGCCATAGGGGAGTGCCAGCACCGGCACGTTTCGGAGTAAGAGTTCAAAGCCTTTGTCCACCTGTTTCTCATTGCCGTGGATGAGGCCGCCACCTACGCGGTAGGCTCCTACGCCGACATCCTTCACTGTCTGAAGTACCGCCGGGGAACCGAACTTGCCTGAGCTTCCGAGTGCTTCTTGAACATCCCGATCCTGTTCACTCAGAACGAGTTTCATAAACGCGTTGTAGAACGGCACGAATGTCGATGGCGACCACGGGGCTGGAAGTCCGAGCTGGTCGTAGACCTGATTGACCGCCAGTGCTCCACCCAGAAGCGTTGCGAGCTTTCCGGCTCGTTGCCAGTTTGTCGGTGTGCCGCGCTTGGAAAGGAGATCATAGACGACGTAATTCATCAGGTTGTTGGTGTAGACCTGGAACTGTCCGATCGTACCCGAGACTGTGCGGCTTCGCATGATGGGTGACTTGAACATCCTGCCATAAGCGGCCTGAGTCTTCTGTGCGAAATCATCCGCCAACTGCACAGCCTCTGTGAAGTCTTTACCCTCTGAGAGCGCCTTCTTCAGTCCTGAGTTGAATGACATTCTAACCATCATCCGGTCGGCGGCTTCAATGTGCCATGCAGAGAGTTTTTCAAGAGCATGGAACCGTGACGGGTTCACGTCCTCTATACCCTCGTATTCCCTCAGCCGGAGAATCTCGGAATACTTCTCTGCAAGACGCCACCCTTCCGGCGTGAACGTCGAAGCGATCCCCTTCACCGCATTCCTGATGCCCGCCTCTGCGAACGTCTGGGGAAGGGATGAGAGCTGGGTGGCAAGGACCTGGAAGTTGCCTAAGATCAGGTTCTTGCCGATTCGGATGGAGACCGTGTTCAGAATCTTGTTGAACGATTCCGGCATGGAGCGGTCTATCGTGCTCGATTTGTTTGCAATCCCTTCACCCAGCCAGTCGGTGAAATACCTTGACGCATTGGGCGGGAGATGCTTCACGTACGCCCTCGCGGTGGTGAGTGGCTGGGTCTTGTGGATGTTGCTGATCGCCGGACGGTAGTAAACCTCAAAGGCTCCCACGGCGTCTTCTTTGTAGGGTCCACCCTTGCGCTCAAGCATGAAGCGGAAGAAGGGATTGTTGGGCTTTGTAAACTCGACCGCTTTCAACACTTCCGATGGAATCCGGGAATCGCTCAAAGAGCCAAAGAACTCGTTGACGAAGCTAAGTTCCTGGAAGTGTGTGATGTAGTTCGACCGCTTGTGAATGGGATCGAGATTCACCTGCGAGCGTTCGTGGTTTAGCCTGTCAAGCAGGGTGGTGTACTTATCCTTCAGCCAGTTGGCGACAGCTCTCTCGTTGGCGTCCAGTCCCCCGGCAAGCCTGCCCTCGATGGATTGGAATATCCGCTTTGATGATGGGCTGTCCTTCTTGATCCGGTTCTTTTTCAGAATCCCCTGAAATTCACCGTTGACATCGTGGATTTCTTTTGTCGCATCGAAGTTCGCATCTTCGAGCGGACGCACGACGGCTTTTCGGAATGGACCGTTGACCTTGCCTTCGATCTTCTCGGTGGCCCGCAGGTAGTCGGTTGTCGAGAACTTGCCAGCCTCGAAGCGGTTCAGGTCGTTCATTCCCCCGGCTGCTTTGGCAAATTCCTCATTGATGACGACGCCCCTGCGATTGGAATTGAAGGTGTCGATGATTTTGCCGTACACGTCGGTGTAGAGTCCGGGAACACCGAGGTCACCTGCCGGTTCCTTCTTCGGAAGCGGCCCTTCAGCCTCTTTCGGCGGAGATGCTACCCCTTCGAGATGCTTTTCTTCTGTGGTGGCTCCCGCAATCGCTTTTCCCAGTTCTTTCGGATCTGCTATTTTCTCGATAGCCAACCGTTCTTCGCCTGAAAGGTTCTTCCCTTCTGTGGCGAGATAGTCCTTTACTTGGGTTGATACTTCTTTCACCGCTTCGCGCCCGGTGAGGGCTTTGGAGAGTACTGAGCTTTGAATCTCTTTCAGTGCTCCAAGTGCTTTGGGGCCTAGTTTTAAGAGTGCTGGGCCTGCAATGGCCGCGATGGTGATTGGGCCGAGAATGCCCTTCAGACGTTCCTTGTCCTCATCAGACATTCCAGGGATCGCGTCAATGGAAAGATAACTTCCAGCAGCTAGTCCTTGGAGGAAGAGTGATTGCCCTTTCTCGAGTACGGATTTCTTCATCTCCGGGGTGATATTCATGGCATGGACGGGTTCATTTTTCCTCCGCAGTTCACTTGCTGCGTTTTTCGCACCTTCTCTCGTTGGGTAGGCATTTATCAGGTTGTCGCCATCATACACCCCCCAACGACCATCTCCTGTCTCACCATAACCTATGTTCTCGCCATTGTTTTTATATCTATTCCCGATGTCCGCTTCCTCTACCTTCGCTCCCCACCCCTTTCCGAGTTTGTTCGCGTAGTCAACGAGGATTTTGTCGTAGAAGCCTTTCATGCCTTCGCCACCGATGGTAAGGTCTTGGCCTTCAAAGGATTGTTCTGCCTCTCCGGTACGAATTTTCTCGGCAATGGATTTGCCTACCACGTCTTCGAGCGCAACTTCCTTTCCAGCTATGGTCGCCTTGCCTTCAAGCGGAATATTGTGATTGAACACTGGCTGATTATTCTTCCATGCGATGACGTTGACCTTGCCTTCCTCGGTCTGCTTCATCACTTTGGAACGCATCGACATTCCAACCTTCCTTGCCAATTCTTCTGATCTTGCTTCCTCGGCGGGTGTTAGTATCCCTTCCTCTCCGTTTCTCCATGTCTTCTTGACGAGTTCGTGGTATTCCGCTTCCTCTGGGGTGAGTTTCATCGTCCCGGCATCACGCCTCATTGCGTAGATTTTGTCCACGTTCTGACGGAGTGCTTCATTGTAGCGGTCTACCTGTTGAGAGCCTTTCGTCCATGCGATACGATCGTACCCGTTATCGACGGCGTACTTCACCATTCTACGGAAAGAGAGTTCTTGCCAGGTGGATTTGAAAGGAGCGTCAGGAACGGTGGGGGACCTTCCGATAGCCCAATCTCGTAATTTTCGTCCGACCATTTGGTCTAAGTATTCTTGACGCACTTTCTGTTCGGGCGTGTACTCCTTCCCTTCCCACGTCATTCTGTTAAGGTTTTGGAGTTCCTTCATCTCTGGCGTGAGTTGCTGCTCGGCCTCTCCCCTATACCCCTCTTTCCTTCCTTTCTGGTGCCAGTCGGACTGGATTTCTTCGATGAAAAGAGTACGCTTACCGCCCGTCTCTCTCTCGTTGAATCTGATGTGAGCGAGTACGTTGGGTTCGTCGAAGTGAGAGGAACGGAAGGTGTTCTCCATGCTCGTTGGCTCTCCGGCGTTCGCGCGCTTGAGGCTTGCGTCGATTTCTTTCTGAACCGCTTCGCGTGTCTCTGTACCGTAGGGAGATCGTTTTCCGTCAGGCATTTCTGCATACCAGAGGCCATCGCTACCCTGCACGACTTTCGCCCTCTGCATCCTTGTCGGCAACGTCAGCAATAACTCCCTGTAGCTTCCTTCTTTGGAACCGGGGAGTTGGTACTGGGAGAATTTGGTTTCATCTGCGGTCATTTCGTCCCGACCGGGATGATTGAAGTATCGCTCGGCGTAGAGTTTCGCATCCTCGGCAGACGTAACAACACCCTTACCAACATCAACCTTGCGTCCGTCGGGTGCGGATACATGCCATTGGTGTTGATCTTCGGTCACAGTCATTTCGGCGGCGCGAGTCGCGATTCTCTCTTGCCCCTCTCCCTTCACCACCTCCTGCACGATGACCTGATTATCTTTGACGTACTGTTCTACTTCGGCCTTTGTTACCGGACGGCCTTTGACCGATTCAATGAAGTCATTGATACCTGTCCATTTGAGTTCTTCAGCCTTCACGTCTCCTTTGGAGATGAAGGATTTGAAGGCTTCCGCGGTCATTGCCTTTGGCATCTTCTCAGAGATGAAGCGGGAGAGCTTGGAGTAGAATCCGGGAATCTGCCCGTGGGCGGCTGTGGTAAGCCCTATGGCTCCGGTGATACCGAAAAGGAGTTTCATCCTCTTCTTGTCATCGTCGGAGAGAGAAGAAAGTTCTGTGGCGGCTGAACCGGCGATAGAAAGGCCGGACATTGCGAGTCCGCCCGTGCCGGTACGCGGTGATTCCCTCTTCGCGGATTGCTCTGATGGAGTTTTTGGTTCTACTGCGGGCTTCTCGGTAGGTTTTAACGCGGGTATAGATTGCGCGCCACCTTCAGGCGCGCGGGTGAGTTCAGGGGAAAGTTTCTTCCACTCACCAGTAGGAATTATTGAGGGTTCACCGTCACTTCCCCAACCTATTTGACGACCAGGACCCGTCCACCGGGGTCTATCGTGAAAGAATAGTGTTGCTCCAGATTCTTTTGGACTATACCCGGAAACACTTACTCCTGGTTCTCCCCTTTGCTCAGAGTAATTAAACGACCTATTGCCTTCGGGTGGTTTGCCATAACGATACCATGTTTTCTCTTCTCCCAGTGGGCGTTCAGACAGATTGGCGAATGGATACTTTTCTCTGAACTTCGTCTCGGCTTCGAGGTTATCAAATGTCCAAGACTTGTTCTCGTCAAAATCCCAAATTTCGTAATTGCCCTTAGACCTGATCTGGTCGGGATCATAATAGATTTTTCTGTCCCCGGAACCCAGTGCGGCCCATTCCGGTTCTTTCCTACCTTCGGGCTGTGGGGTTATGATTTTGGTAGGTTGCTTGCCCGACCCCTTTAAGGGTTTCACTGATTCTAAGGTAGGAGATTCTTCTGATCCTTTCAAGGCCCCTACCTTCTCTTTAAGATCAGGATAGTCTTTGAGAACGGATTCGGGGACGGGTTTACCGTTCTTCATTGCTTGTGCTACCCAGTTTTTATGCGATGGAACGAGGTAGTACTTGTTGTTCCCGGTATCAATAATTTCGTAGTTCTCTGGTGTTCTGCGATTGGCGAGTTCTTCCTTTGCCTGATTTTTAGTGAACTGTCTCGCCGTCTTGTCCGTGTACATCTTTTCGGATTCAAAAACAGCATTTGAAATATCGTTTGTTTTTTCCGTGAGGTGCTTTTGCCATTCCTCCTTCGTCATCTCCCAGGGTTCTTTAGGGGAGGGGGTGGGAGAAAGAGCTTCGACTACTGGCGCGGGTGATGGTTCGGGTTTTGGCTTTGCGCCTCTCTGATCTTTTGGAAATCCCTTTTCGATTCTGGCTGCGTATTCGTCCAGCGACCATATTGGCGTGCTGAATGTCCCGTCGCCGGGAATGTCAACTACAATGCGCCCCTTGTCATCGAGTTCAAGTCCCGCTTCTTTCAATTTGCCACCATAGCGGGCGACGATCTCTTGCTGAATGATCTCGCGGTTCTCTCTCAGGAACTTCTTAACCTTGCTCTTCCAATCCAACAGCTTCCGCGATGGGTTGGATAGTCCGTCGATGCGGTCTACCTCTGCGGATGAGTCAATCAGGTTCTTCCCGCCGAGTTCGATGAGGGCTTTCTCTGTCGTGGTGATTTCGCGTTCACCAACGATCTCTTGAGCTTTCTCCAATTCCCCTAACAGTGTTTTCTTCTGCTCCTTCAACGTCAATCCCGCCTTCGGAGCGGCTTTGGCTGCTTCTTGGAGTTTGGAATTGGTGAGGGGTTCAGGCTTCTCCCCTTCTGCTTTAGGAGAAACGGGTTCAGCTTTTTCGATTCCCCCGGTCTCCGGTGGGGGTTCTACCGTTTCATTCTTCGGGAACTTGAGAGATTCTTTGATTGCCGCGGTTCTCTCTGTTGCAAAATCATATCCGGGTTTTGCGTAGAGGGTTTTTTCTACCGGGAACGGGCCACCCTTTCCTTTTACGAGTACACCGCGCTTGACTGCGTTTTCCAGAACAGCCTTTTCTGTTTTGGAGAATCGGCCCATATCGGTGACGGTTTCATCAAGAGCGCGCTGAACGAGTCCGGGTTCCTTTTTCGTCTCGATTAACTTCTCGGGTACTGGCTTTTGCCCCTCATCTGCGAACCTGTACCGATCACGGTTCTTCTCAAAGAAATCTTTTGCCTGAGCTTCGGTAACGGTCTTATCGAACCGGATGGACTGAACAAACTTCTTGCCTGTGGATTTGGAGACAGCTTTTAGTTCCTTGATACCGGGGACTCCTGTTTGAATCCACCGGCCGGAACCGGGCTTCATATCGTTTGGATCTGCAAGGCGGAATCGTCCTTCACCGCTTGGATTTTTCAGACGCGGAGAATTTGGGTCAAAGGTGAAATCACGGGAGATGCCGAGTTCCCATTGGGGGTTCGGTTGTCGTAAGTTCTTAACTTCGAGTTCTCCTGCGGGAATCTGTTTGGCTTCGATTGGGTTGTCGATGGCGTACACTTGAGCTTGGGCGCGCGCCTCAATGATCTTCGTGCCGCTCCTGAAATCCGATGAACGGAATGAGATGCGTTCCCGCGTTTCGGGGTTGACGAGAATCGTGCCGTCGTCCACGTCTAGCTTCTTCCAGCCTGTTTCATCGCGGTGAATATCAAGCATCGGTTGGAGTTTCTTCTCGATAGTCGCGTATTCAACGGGCGTCAGAATCTTCTCTACTGGTTTCTTGTTTCTCTCAAACAACTTGTCGGCGGCCTCCGGTGTGAGCTTCTCACTTCTTGGCTCAGTCCCAGCAGGGATGTTATTACCCTTCTCATACGGTGTTTGAAGATTTGGGTCGCGGGCGAAATCAAACGCTTCCCTTGCGAGCTGGGCGCGGAAGCCTACCCTTCGGCCTTCATCATCCTTGCCCGCTTTGAATAAAGCGGTCGCTTCGGCGTCGAGTTTATTCGCACGGGCCTCAAGTTCCGATGCTCTGTTGGGGTTTGCTCTGCCATAGAGGACTGCATCGTCTGAGGATTTGAGTTCTGGTAACGGTTCCTTCACCGGCTCGATGGCGGGCTTGCCGTTGTCAGCTTCGTACTTATCCAGCAATCCCCGGTAACGTGTCTCGGATTTCTTTGTGGCTTCTGATTCTTCTCCAAAGGCTTCGAGGTTACGTTGATAGTCCAGCGCGGCTTGTTCAACGTCTTGTTTGCGCGTCTTACCGAGAGATTGGGCTTTGGACTCTGCGGCACGTTGGGTAAGATCGGTGATCGCGGGTGCTGTCGGCTTGATTGATTCTTCAAGGTCTGAGAATCCCCGTCCTTCATTCAGGGGTTTGCCGTCTTTTGTGTAACGACTCCATAGAAGTTCGTGGTTGCTCGCTATCTTCTTGATGGATTGAAGTTGTTTTGGTGTCGCGTCTCCGAAGATTGTTACCGTGGCGTCTTTGTCCAAAATCCCCAGTTTTACGAGTCCGGTCTGTTTCTGCAATTCATTCGGCGCTGTATATTCATCCTCATACTTCTTTCCCATCTTGTCGAGCACATCCATCGCTGACTGCTGGTGGTCTGCTCTGTCGCCTAAGAGTGTGCCGTCCTTCCCTATCCATATCGCATTGTGAGCGTTGTCAAAGTTCACGACTCCGTAATCTTTACCCGCAAGAATTGTCTCTGCGTTCGCCTGCACTTTCGGTACGGGTTTCTTCCCCGTCAGCACGTCATTGTAAAACGAGCGCGCTTCGTTCGGTGATGTGAATGTCTGAGCTTTGAATTGCTCTACCGGATTCTTTGTTCCCCGATAATAGAGTCTGTAGGTTCCCGGTGAATCTTTCTTCACCTGTACTTGTGGAGATTTAGGAAGTGGTTGAAGTGCAATCGCTTCTGCATCTGCTTCGCGGAGAGCGGGGTTTGTCTCTTTGAGTTTCCTTATTCTCTCTGCAAGTTGTTCTACGCGAGGATCGGCCTTTGACTTGACAATTCCGGCTGGTTCCGGTGGCTTTCCCGCCTCGAGTACCGGCGTCGGCCCTGGT
>Ga0208245_1001687_pt1 | contig 12618 bp, 10 predicted proteins | sample RifOxyC1_FD_184035 | JGI IMG/M metagenome (GOLD analysis project Ga0208245, IMG submission 184035) | Soil microbial communities from Rifle, Colorado - Rifle Oxygen_injection C1 (SPAdes) | ecosystem: Environmental > Terrestrial > Deep subsurface > Rock core/Sediment | place: Rifle, Colorado... | reverse complement strand
TCCTTCATCATCATCAAAATTAAAACTCGTTTTTAATTCTTTAAATGATTTTCCAATACTCCTAGATAATTCAGGAAGTCTATCTTTTCCAAAAAATAATAATAATGCCACCAAAATTAATACCAATTCACCTGTTCCTAAACCAAAAATTCCCATATTATAAATAGAGGGTTATAATGTTATAAATGTTTTGTTTTGATATTTTAGCATAAAACAAAATTACAATTCCGCAACACCATATTCACCGTCATATCCAGGCTTCACCTTAATCTTTCCCAGACGATTTTTAATAATTAATCTGGCTAACAGATCATCATTTTTTTTCAACAAATCATCTAAAGAAACATTCAACAAAATATTAAACTCATTTCCAAACTCTTTAATTAACTCGTTATAAACAACCCAGACTTTCTTACTTTCCATATTACTTGCACCTACCGACAAAGCAATAATTTCATGCAACGGTAAAAGAGTAAAATATTTTTTCTTATTTATATAATCAATATTTTTATCTTCTAATTCCAAAACTCGATTTTCAACTCCAATAATCAAAGGTTTCTTGCAAACAGGACAAATATTATTCAATTTCTTGCTTTTATCAGGACCACAGGAAAATTTACAATTTCTATGACCATCCCAATGATACTTTCCATACGCAGGATCAGTCTCAATAGTCCCTAAAAAATTATTCTCTCTAATCTGTTTAATAAGTTCACTATATGAATCACACTTTTTAAAAATCGTCGCCTCACGACCCAATCTAAAGGGCCAAAAACTATGAGCATCTGAAAAACTAACTATTGATTTGTCTTTCAACTCCTTAATGCCCCAATTCATTTTTGGATCTGAAGACATTCCAGTCTCAATTGCATGAATATTATCAAACTCACTTCCAAACGCTTCCTTTAATGAATCAAACCCCGAATTACTGCCATATACCCCAAACCAAGGAGTCCAAATATGTGCAGGAATAACCTCAATATCTTTTGAAATTTTTTTCATATCCTTAGTAAATTCTTCACAAGAAATTTTAAAAATTGGCCGACCATCATAATCACGCCTCCCCTTTGTATCCAAATAAGAATTAATCTCTTCAGCAATCTCTATTGAAGGAACCAACAAAACCAAATGAACTCTTCTTCCCCATTCTTGAGTATAAATTAAAGAAATCTCTCCCGTAATAATAAACGGAAAACCATCTTTAGAATAATAAAATCCTTTCCCATTATCCTTTAACTTTTCACTTATTTCATTTATCCAAGTCGGATGAGTAAAATCCCCAGTACCAAGCAAATTCAAACCTTTAATTCTCGCCCATTTAACTAAATTCTCAAAAGTAATATTTTTACTGCAAGCCCGAGAAAAACGCGAATGGATATGCAAATCTGCAATTAACACTTCATCAAAATTCAACTCCATGAAACAAAAAAATCATTAGGTATTAAATACCTTACCTATAACCTATAAACGGCTTTGTATAATAAGTCCAAATAAGAGGTTACTTTTTACACAGAGATTATAAACTAATTATCTGAAGAAGAAATCCCAAAGCTATGAACAAAAATCCAATTGAGTTCCATAAATGTTTTGGAGGAATAAATCCCTCAATTATTACAATATGATTCCATTTAAAGTGCCATTTGTGAGTTTCGGTATTTTTCCAAAAAGGTTTTCTTCCCATCCACCAATATCGTTTTGTCCAAGGATTATCATATTTTATTTGATGCCACTTCCCAAAGAGAGCCACCAAAATTAATATAAAAGAACCTATGAAGTTAAGAGTTAAACCCAAAAAAATTAAGTTCATTTTAATCATTCAATCTCTTCTATATCTTCTTCAGAAGGCAGTTCTATCTTATCACTACTATGAATATCATCATGACATTTATTACATAAAACCATTATATTATCTATCTCTGACTTTCCACCATCAACATGTAATTTTCTGTGATGGTATTCTGGTTCTTTGTAATCTTTGAAGTTCATGCCACATACTTCACAATTAGGATGCTTAGCAAAACAAGATATTTTTTCTTCTTCACTAATTTGTCTTTTTTCATCTTTTTCCTCAATGCTATATTTTTTCAAGAACTCTTGTTTAAGTATATCTCTTCTTAAAACAATTAGTTTTTCTGACCAACCACCTCTAACATTATCATAAAATCTCGAATAATTTTGATTAGACCTTCTAAAATCTTCAGAATAAACCTTACTATGAAAATCTTTTATGAACTCTCTAATCAATTCTTCTTTTCCTTTTAGAGCATATCCCATATTTAAATCTCTAATCATTGTATAAACAGAAAATACCCAAGCATGTTTGCTCAAAAACTGATAATTCTCTTCAGGGAAACATTTCCTAAGAAAATTAAGTACACTCAAGGCATTCTTATATTCTTTATCTTCAAAAGACATATTTTGATTTTCATCAAAGAACGAAATTAATGCAGGAGTTCCAGAATCTTTACTGCCATATTTTTCATAAAATAAAATTCTTGCAGAATCTGGAAAATTTCCATATCTATCTTTTGAAATTCCTATTGAATCAGACATGAATGGGTGCTTAGCAATTTTTCTCATAGTTAAAACTATCTCACCAGCTTTAGCATTCAATCTTTCACCTAATGTTAATGGTTTTCCTCTTTGTAATCTTGAAAAAATTAATCTAATCTTTTCATCATCATAATCATCTAAAATATGAAAATTTAATGTATAACTTAAAAAATTAGTTCTTTGTCCATCTGAGAGGGGATTTTCTCCATTGAAAGTTTTTCCATGATTATCTTCTCCAGAAAATTTCTTATTTAATTTTATTTTATTGTCATGGAAAAGTTTTATTGCATGTAATCTTTGTTGACCATCAACAACATAAAATTTCTCCTTTTGTGAATTATTATTAAGAAAAAATAAAGGTATTGGTTCTCCCCTTAATATACTATCAATTAAACATTGATTATCTTCATTTGACCAAGCTCCAGAAGGTCGTTGATATGTTAAGTCTACTTCATATTTATGCCTATTATTTATGAAATCTTGTATCTTTCCCATGTTTTAATTTTAATTTATATGTTTTTAATATTTTACTTCACCAACCTTTTTATTTAAAACCTTAATAATTTTCATATAATAGGTACCACAATAAATTATATAAATGTGTCGGTACCATAAAATTTATGAAGGAAGTTAAATATTCTTATAATGGTTTAGATGAAACTTTCGTTAAGATAAAAAATATAATTTTAATAGGGGTTATTGTAGTTTCTTTAATAATATTTTTTAGTTTTCCAAATGAAAAATTATTGATTAAAATATTAGAAGCAACAATAACTTTTTTGGGAATATTGTTTGGTTTCTTTATGATTAATTTAGTGCATTGGGCAGAACTATATGACAAATTATACAATAGAAATATGGAGGTTCTTTCTAATGTAATTGGAAAATTAGAAAACAATCATTTAACTTATGCTTCTTCAACAATAGAGTTAATTGAGAAAATTAAAAATTATCCTGATAATAAAGAACTTAAAAGTATCAAATGTTCTATGGATTTCTTAAAAGATGCTCATGGATGGGTTAAAAAATCCTCCTTAAAGTTGATTATAACATTAGTTGTATTTATTATTAGTAGTCTTTTATTTATCTATATTGAACCAGTTTTCTCTCTTTATCATAAAATATCCATATTTTCACTATTATTTATATTATTCTTGATAATTTTCCAAAGTATTCTAACAATATCTTTGTTTATCCATTTCCCAAAAATAGGTCAGAAATTATCTGATTGATTTTTTACACAAGCTTGACTTCTTACACAAAGCCCCGTTAAACCACTAAATTTATAAATAATTGTCATTATCAAATTAATACATGATAAGACTAGAAAAAGTAGAAAAAAAATTTATTGATAAAACACTTGACGCATTAATATATCGACAAATTAAATCAATTCCTACAGAAGGATATTATTTTAGACAAAGAGTAAAAGCAATAGAAAATTTACTAAAAAGCTCTTTTCCTCAAGAATACGAACAACTTAAAGAATTATTTGCCAATGAATCAAAAAGATTCTCTCAAGCATTAACTGATTCAGAAAGAACTTATTATAAAGAATCAATTCGTAATGAAGTTTACATAAGAGATGCAAGAATAGACAAAACCCCGGAAAGAGTCTATAATGAAATTGCAAGAATTTTTCCTAGAGATTTTTAAAATTAAAAAAATTACTTTCCTTTCTTAGAGAGAGTTTTTCCTTTATTCAAAAAATAAACTCCACCACCAATACATGCTAAAACAATCAATACTGCTCCGGCAATCATCCATAAGTTTGTTAAATCTTTTTTAATATCCTCAATATTTGTAGGTTCTTCAGAGGTAATAGCTTCATCTACACTCTCTTCTTCGATTATTACTCCCCCAGTAATAGGTGCAACAGCAACAACAGGAACTTTTTCATAAGTTGATTTTAATGTCATATTAACTAAGTTTAAAGTTCTATTAATATTATTGATGGTAACAATAATATCATAATAATCATCCCCGGTAAGTTCAAATTTACTTGGTTCTCCAACAACTAACAAAGCCGTTTGTGGTGTACTTGAAAAAGTTACATTTGCTACTAACGGAGTTATACTATTCAATAATACAAAATGATCTTGGCTTGCTACAGTCACTTTAAATCTTGAACCCACTTTTAAATTTGCGGAGTATCCATTATTCAATTGCGTATCAGACAATGCTACAGTTGTTGCAGTAACTGTACTACTACCACCTCCACCACTAGAAGGTGTAGCAGGTGAACTACTTGCAGGAGTTGTTATACTATAAGCTGAGAATCCCATAGATACAGGAATCTTACATTTAGTATTAGAACTTCCACCGTCACTGCAATTAACATAAAGATTAACATCTTGGCCATTACTTGAACCATCATCATCAGTCCAATTTAAAACATTATCAGCATCATAATCTACAGGCAAAGTAATTTCAATATAATCACTTGCTCCACCTAAGTGTAAATCATCAATTAATTTATTCCATTTTTTCAATGTTGAGTTCATACCGATAAAATCATTAGTTTCATCGCAAACAAATGCATTGCTTAAATCAATTGTTGTAGGGTCTAAAATATTCATACCATATAAACCAATAGCCATATCTCCGCAATGTAAAGTCATATTCATATTCTTAGTTACAGACGTATTTGTTTTAATCCCAACGTCATATAAAACTCCACCAAAACTTTCAGTAAAGTTATAATCAGTTTTATTCAATGCAGGAATATCTACAGTATATCCGTCGGGTAAATCAATTTTGAAAAGGAATGATTTATCCTGTGCAGTTGATTTTGTAGTAAAATTAGTGCATGCAGAAACAGCACAATTTTCAGAAGGATCACAAACTTTAATTTTATAATAATAAGTTGTTCCGTTAGTTAAAGCATATCCTAAAGTCTCTTGCATTAAATCCACTGAATGGAATGGCTTAAAGTTTGCATTTGCCTGATAACCTGTTCCGGTATCTGCCAAAGAAAGATTCAAAGTTTTACAAGTTGAATCATTTTTATAAAATATTAAAGTCAAATTTGAAGGTTCACTTGTATCAACTTTTAAGAAAGCAGAATCATGCAATCTTTCAACCTCGCTGAATAATACAACAGGAGTTGTAACATCATTAACATCATTAATAAAATTAAATGCACCACCTGCAGAAGCACAATCAGGAATAAATTTACAGAATGGATCTGCACAATCAATCATTCCATTTTCATCATCATCAATTCCATTTTTACATTCTTCAAAAACATTAAAACCAAATTTCTGGAAATTTTTACACTTAGAATCCTTTGACATTGCAGGATCTGCACAATCAATAAATCCAAAATCAATAGTTCCAGGGGTATAATAACTTGGACCTAAACTATCAGAAGGTGAAAGCCTTGTATCAGAATCATTGGCACTTGACATAAAAATCCTAAGATTAACAGTTTTATTATACTCTGCAAAAGATTCTAAATCTTGCTTAGAGATAGCAATCATAACTCCACCAATTTCTCCGCAACTTAATTTTTTACTTGTTGTTACAAGTGCATTAGTCGGAGACCATGTTCCATCAAAACACCTTTCTAATTTTTTTGTTTCAGAAATACCAGTTGAGGTATTCTTTGAAATATAACTAACCATAAAATCAAAACCAGTTAAATTTGAGCCATTTGCCATAACAGCAACACATCCACTACTGGTATTTCCATCAGTATCTAAATACCAATAAAATTTAGTTGTTTTGTTTCCATTACCTGGAACTTTTTCAGCCATAAAATCATTAGGATTACCAATTCCATAACCATTGCATAACATTGTTTCAGTAACATTTAAAATTCCTGCACCAAAATCAAAACCAGCATCAGTCACTCTCATTCCTGTTCCAAGCATGTCTACTTCTTTATCAACTCCACTTTCTGCTCCACCAATTATATTATCAGTATCAAATGCTAAATCAATAACATCCCCTTCCATTTCACCAAAATGTTCAAATTCAGATTTACCCATACACCATCCTGAAAATTCAGTCGCTGAAAGATTATTTCTGGCAAAAGTATCATTTTTATAAGTACAAGTAATATCATTTGCTAAACATCCTGTTTGATTACCATCATATTGCCAGCAACCGGTTTTTCCACTTGAACCACCTGAACCAAACATCATAAATGTTGAAGGCTGGCAAGTTTGACTCATATCCCGATATTCACATAATCCATTAAGACTTGCATTCTCACATGAAGCTTCATTCCAATCGGGATTAAAGCAAGCAACATCACACCAACCACCATTAGAATATTGATCTTGTTTCCAAGTGCAATTTGAATTTAATCCGCAAGTACTTTCATTTTTATCCATGCAATCTGCAAATGGTTTAAAATCACACCATCCGGCATTAAGGTTATCATTACACCATTGAGTACCCGCACCAGCACCTGCACACCAAGTATCATTTTTCCATTGACAATTTCCAATAGATAATCCACAGGCAGATTCATTATTATATTGCCAGCAATTTGAATTCTCCATTAAAGTTTTATTCATATCACAAAATTGACCTGCACCCATAGAACTTGAGTCATTAGTACAACCAGATGTTGCTCCACAAGTAACTAAATCAGTATCAAATTTCCAACAATTTGCACCAGGCATATCACACCAACCAGCAGGATTCCAAGTATCATTAATCCATGAACAATTCAAACCTCCAAATGCAATAGTTTGATTGCAAGTTCCTTCTGTAATTTTGGCAAAACAATCTCCTCCAAATGCACTACCACCACAAAAATTATCAAAACCACAATCAGGGTCAGAGCAATCAACTAAAGTATCAGCATCATTATCTGTTCCATCAAAACAAACTTCACCGGTAAAACCTTCCGGACCACAGAAATTAGATGTTGAATCCCATGAACAAGCTAAAGAACTATTTTGACAGGAAGTAATATCAGAACACGAAAAACAATCTGTTGAACATACTTTTTTAGTTTTATCGACACAAAAATTATTTGTTCCTTCACTTACCCATTTACATCCAACACCATCATTAGCCATACTTCCTTCACAAGCACCTTGAGCATCTGTCATAAAATCACATCCTTTACATTCTAAATCGCAATCTTTTGCCCCGCCATCTTCCATCTCTTTTGGAAAATCACACCAGCCAAATCCATTAAAAGCAGATGAATCAGTTATCCATTGGCAATAACCTAAATCTGAACTAATACAAGAAGCTTCAGCAGAAGCAACATTATTCCAAACTGAACCATTAGATTGAAATTCGCATGCCCAACAGGAAGTATCACAATTCATCTTATTATTTACACCTGTTCCTTGATCAATATCAAACATACCAGTCATTTCACACCATGAATCTTGTTTTAAAATTGCTCCATCAACATAGAATTCAGTATTCCATGTTCCACCTGAAGAAGTACAAGCAAATTGACTATTAATTATACCAAAATCTTTTTCACCGCCTTCACCAAAAACAGCGTTGCCATTAAAAGTACAATTAGTAATAGGATAAGTTGTATTTTGCCATTTGCAAGGCATCATGTAAGTATCAGCTAATTGCGTACATAAAGTATAATTATTTTTTGCTAAAGGATCTTCACAATATTGAACAGGAGGTGCAGATTTTTTTTCTGAAGAAGCACCAGCTTCACAATAAGCACCAACAATAGTACTACTATTAGTCCATTTGCAATTAGGTAAAGGACCATAAGTACATGCAGATTTTACTTTAATATGAGAACAATTTAAATTTGCAGAATTATCAACAAGACTATTATAACCATCTAAATTATCAAAAGGAATCCCTGCATCTTGTGTTGCATGTCCTTCACAAAAACCAGCTTGCTTTCTTGAACAAATATTTGTAGCAGTATTATTATCAACACCATCAATTCCATTTCCGGCTGTACAATAAATACAACCCGTAATATTTCCGCAAACATCAGCTTTATTATCTGCAAACCAGCAATGAGCTTCATTAACAAATAAAAATCCGCCAGCACCACCACCAATACCACCGTCAGGCATCACACAATCACCAGTTGAATTATACCAACCACCAGCAGAAAAACAAGAATCTGAATTATTAGAATAAAAATCAAAACCTCCTCCACCCATTTGCTCACAAGTACCTGCTCCACCGGGATTACTCCAATTGCATGGCATCATCAAATTTTGCTGAGCATAAGTACAGTTTACTTCAGTAGTTATTTCACCACACCATTTAGTATTGCACCAGCCACCAAATAAGTCATACCAGCAATTTCCTTGAAAAGAAGCCTCGCATGCAGTTTGATTTCCGTCATGAACCCAACAACCAGATTGCTCACAACAACCAATATCATTTGTTGTTGCAAGAAGATTTTTGCTTTTAGCATCATTTAAAGATTTAATTCCACACCAAGGTTCCTGATTTTGATCATTTGCAGACCACATACATCCATTTATACCACAAGAAGCTTTATCTCCATCATGATTCCAACAACCATTAGAAGCCCCTTGCCATCCTTGATCATTTCCACTCCAATTCATTACACAACCCCCAGAAGTAGGAATAACTGTACCATTTGGATAAAAATTTACCATTGAAGAATCCCACATACAACTTAAATTTCCATCATTTGTTTCACATGCATTTTGATTTGTACCAGCATACAACCAACATCCTTTATCCATACAACAACCAGTAGGATTAGGACACCAAGGATCTTGGGCAGAAGTTTTCCAAGTACACTCTGCTCCACCAGAAGTAGTACAAGTTGATTCACTTGTCCCGGAATAAATTACACAATCAGCAGAAACATTAGTTACAGCACAAAAAAGTATAACTAATAAAAAAATTGTCGTCGAAAAATATAACTTTTTACTATTTATCACCATCTTTTTTATAACAAATTTTATTTTGTTAAGATTAAAAGAAAAAATTGATTTATAAATCTTTTCACTAATTAGGGATAAAATATTCCACAAAACAACAAATTTCGTGTAAAAGATAAGAAATATAAAAACTTATAAATTACTTTTTTCTAACTAAAAATATGGAAAGAACATTAGTAATATTAAAACCAGATACAGTGCAAAGACAAGTTTGCGGGGAAATAATTACAAGATTCGAAAAAGTGGGATTAAAAATCGTTGGAATAAAGATGATTAGGCCTTCAGCAAACTTTGCAGAAAAACATTATTACGACGTAAAAGAAAGACACGGAGAAAAAGTTTTAAATGGACTTAAAGAATATTTAGGAATGGGTCCTGTTATCGCATTTGTTTTAGAAGGACCAAGTGTTATTGAACAAGTAAGAAAAATGGTAGGAAAAACAGAACCTTTTTCTTCCCCGCCTGGAACGATTAGAGGAGATTATTCAAATATGACATATAAAAGAGCTGATGACCCAACAACACCAATTAAATCAGTTTATAATTTAATTCATGCTTCAGCAAATGAAAAAGACGCTGAACATGAAATAAATTTATGGTTTTCAGATTCAGAACTTTGGTCATATAAAACAGTTCATGAATTATTTATTTAATTATTCTTAATTAGATGGCTCTGTCCAGAGTCCTTAGTAAATCCAAATTGAAATAAAAAAATATTGCAAAACTTTTTGTTCAATCATTAAATTATTTTCTTGACTTTCAATTTTTTTAGTCAGATTATAAACAATCATGTGCCATCCAAACTCTCTTTTTTTCATATAGCTCTTTTTACTCTTAAGACATGTAATGAATCTTCTTTTCAAAACAGCATTTATACATTCAATAATACTCCTTTGTCCCATAAAATTCGGCAACTCAACACATTGTCTTCTAAACCACCCTTTCGGATATTTCCTTGAAGATTTTCTAACAGGAGCATATAATTTTCCCCCCTTATCAAAAATTTGTCTATGAAAATCTTCACAATCATAACCCCCATCACAAAGAATTTTTGTCCCCCTTAAAGAATTTCTTTTAATAAATTGCTTAGCGGCAATCATATCATGTTGATGCTTTGTAACTAAACTAAAATCAATTATCTTTTTTGATTCAACGTCGACAAATAAATCAACCTTTGAATAAGGAGTTTTGATAAAACCAACTCTTTTTTCATAATATCTGCTTCGATGAAATGAATCAAAACCTGTTCCATCAATTGCAGTTAACTTAGAATATTTTGGTTTTAATTGATTAAATAATTGTCTAATGGTTTTCATTTGAAATAATGTAATCCAATTATGCAATGTGCTCTTTGAGGGGATCCTTGTTAACCCTAACCAAGAAATCCATCTCGATTCTTGTAATTCTTTAACAAAATCTCTTAACCCTTTTTTACTTCTTCTAAAAAGAACAATCAAAGAAATTCTTTGATAATTATTGAAATCTTTATAGCCTGTTTTATTAAAATGCAGGGGAAGGTTTGATTGATGAAAAAGGTTAAGAAGTTCTTTTTCTAAAGGATTATTGTATTGATTAATGAGTGTGGTTTGTGTCATACTCCTATCAATACTTTGTCAAATAATTATTTTTCGGTTAAACTCTGGACAGAGCCTAAATTCTAAATAATAACCTTATTTTTTAGCTTTCATCATAACTGCTAAAGCCACAGCAATCACAACAACAAAAGTCACATTAGTCCACAAAGTATTACTCCAAGATTGTTTGAACAATAATAAAACTACATTATCCCACGTTCCGGTCGCCCAAAATACTGCAATTGTAACCGCAATAAAAATTCCAAATCCAGTTACCCATTTTACACCGTTATTAGTTAAAAAATCCTTTGATAAATCACTTCCGGAAGCAAAACCCCATAAAAGCAAACCAACAAAGACAATAACTATTGCAACAGTTAAGAATAATACTAAATTATGAACAATATCTTTTGGGTAGGCTGCCCCAATAAAAACAAAAGCAATAACAAAGGCAACAATTGAATCAATTTGTTTATTATCACCAAGAAGCTTTGTTTTACCTAATAAAGCAAAAACTAAAGTCCAAATCAATAAAAACGGAAAAGCAAATTGCGTAAAAATCCAATGTTGAAAAATTGTTTCCTGCACCATCTTTTTTAAATTTTAAATAAATTAAATCAAATCTTGATCAAGGTCTTCCATCTCTGGTCCGGAACTTGGTAAAGCCGATTTACTTATAATAAAAATATCATTTACAGCTCTTACAAATTGATGAGGAATAATAACACCCCTAGCACCACCGATTAGAGACATTACACTATTTCCTACTTTAATCCTCCAGCCATCAATCCTGTTTTCATGAAGATTTACTTCTTCAATTTCACCAAAAAAATCTCCTGAATCAGTATAAACCTTTGTACCAAGTACTTCAGATATTTTTTTAACTATCATACTAAAATATTATCTGAAATGATTTAAATACTTTTCCGTTATTTAGTCTATAATTCAAAATAGAAGCTTTTGATTTTTCTATCATTTGGAAGTTCAAAGATTATTAAGAGGGAATCCAACATCAAAAAAATTTAATTCTGAATAAAACTCCAAAATAATAAGTTTTATAATAAATGCTTTACTCTTTTTAATATGCTAAATAAAAATGAAATAATTTCAATCTCAATAATCACGCTAATATTAGCTTTTACAATTAGCTTAATACAAACAACTCAGGCATTTTTACAGATGTTGTTAATAGTCTTTTTAGTTTTAATAGTAAATATCACTGCAAAAAAAATAACCAGTTTTTACCTTGATTCAGAAATCGAAATAAAAATGTGGGAAATCTTAAGATATGGATTTCAAGCCCATAAACAGTTCAAAAACCCTTTTCCTGCAGGGGTATTTGTTCCATTAATATTAATAGCAATAACATTAGGCAAATTAAAATGGATGGCATCACTGGTTTTTGAAGTCAAAGCAAAAACATATAGAGCTGCAAAAAGATATGGAGTTTATTCATTTTCTGAAATGACTGAATATCACATTGCATTAATTGCAGCATCGGGAATTATTGCAAACTTAATATTTGCAATTATTGGATACTTAATAGGATTCCCGGACTTTTCAAGAATAAACATTTATTACGCATTTTTCAACCTTTTTCCAATTTCAGATTTAGA
>Ga0208245_1001682_pt1 | contig 12650 bp, 7 predicted proteins | sample RifOxyC1_FD_184035 | JGI IMG/M metagenome (GOLD analysis project Ga0208245, IMG submission 184035) | Soil microbial communities from Rifle, Colorado - Rifle Oxygen_injection C1 (SPAdes) | ecosystem: Environmental > Terrestrial > Deep subsurface > Rock core/Sediment | place: Rifle, Colorado... | reverse complement strand
CCCGCTGCGGGCCAGCCACAAAACCCCTTCTAAGAAAACATCGGCAGTCCGCTTCGTGCCCTGCGTGGGCACGAGGGTCCGGGGACAAAACTGCATACATCTTTTCCCACTGGTTCTCGGCAAAGGCTCTCGTCATAGAAAACCTCCCTAGCAGCTATGACATTGGCTCTATGCAGGATAGACCCTGCAAGGTCAACAAAACCTAGAAGACAATAGCTGAAGCCTGCCGTCCCCCCAACGTCCCCTGCCACGCCGTCTTGAGTCCGTCCAAGGGTTCGTCAAACAGGGTAGTGGGGCCGTTGAGGGCGACCAGTTGCGGTTCTTGGGTCACCAGTCCCAAGGGGTAGCAAGGGGTACCGGCAAAAAGGGCCTCAAAGGCCGGTTGGTGTTGGGGCGCAACGGTGACCAAAAGGCGGCTGGCGGACTCGCTGAACAGCAGTTCCGCCGGGCTCAGGCCAGAGGTGCCCAAGAGCGGGGCCAGTTGCAGCTTGGCCCCCAAGCCGCCGCCAAAGGCGGACTCGGCCAGGGTGACCGCCAAACCTCCGTCAGAACAGTCGTGGACCGAAGCCAACCGCTTGGCTTTGATCGCTTGGTGGAGCCTTTGGTACCGGTCTTTGGCGGTCACTGCATCGACCTGAGGCACCAAGCCCCCGGACAGCCCCAGCTGGCTGAACAGCTCACTGCCGCCCAGCTCCGCCTTGGTTTGGCCCAGGAGATAAATCCAGTCCCCCGGACGCTTGAAATCATGGGTCAGGCAAAGCCCGATCTCCGGCACGATCCCCAGGCCCGAGAAGAGCAAGGTCGGCTGGATGGAGATTTTTTTCCCGTCCAGATTGGCATCGTTTTTCATACTGTCCTTGCCGGAGATACAAGGCACCCCGAAGGCCAGACAGTAGTCGTTAATCGCCCGGCAAGCCCGGACCAACTGAGCCATTTTGTAGGGGCCGTCCGGGGTTTTGTCCGAAAGAACCGGGTCGGGCCAGCAAAAGTTGTCCAGCCCGACGATTTGGTCCGGGTCCGCACCCACCGCAACCAAGTTGCGGATCGCTTCGTCAATGGCGTTGGCGGCCATGTGGTAGGTGTCCAGGGCGGAGAACTTGGGGCAAATGCCGTTGGACAAGGCGACCCCTCGGTTGCTTTCGAGTACAGGCCGGATCACGCCGCCATCGTTGGGACCATCGTTGCTGAGGCCGCCCAAGGGCTTGATCACCGAGCCGCCGCCCACCTCGTGGTCATACTGGCGGATCACCCGTTCTTTGGAGCAGACATTGGGCCGAGCCAGGATCTGCCGGACCATCTGGCCCAGTTCCTGGACCTCAAAGGCCACCGGAACTTGGGCCGGCGGGGTCCATTGGGCGGGGATGGACATGGGGGGAAGGCCGTCGTGGAGGAAAGCCATTTGTAGGCTGGCTACCGGCTTGCCTTGGTAGAACAGGTCCAGGTAGCCGGAATCGGTGAACTCCCCCAGGTCGGTGGATTCAACCAACATTTCTTGGGACAGCGCCAAAAACCTGGCCACTTTTTGGGGCGGCACCGAGAGGGTCATGCGCTCTTGGGCCTCAGAAACAAAGATCTCCCAGGGCTGCAACCCAGCGTATTTGAGCGGAGCCCTGTCCAGGTACAGCTTTGCGCCGCCCGGCCCTTCGGCCATTTCGCCCACCGAACTGGAAAGCCCCCCGGCCCCGTTGTCGGTGATGCAAGTGAACAGGTCCTCTTCCTTGGCCGCCCAGAGGAAGTCAAACATCCGCCGTTGGGTGATCGGGTCCCCGATTTGGACCGCCGAAACCGGGCTGGATTCGTCCAGCGCCAGACTGGAGAAGGTCGCCCCGTGGATTCCGTCCTTGCCGATCCGGCCACCGACCATCAGGATGTGGTCCCCCGGATGGGCCTGCTTCTCTTCTGAAGGCCGCCCGAAGTGTTTGGCTGGCATCACCGAAAGGGTGCCACAAAAGACCAGCGGCTTGCCCACAAACCCCTCGTCAAAACAAATTGCTCCGTTGACGGTGGGAATCCCTGACTGGTTCCCGCCATGTTCCACCCCTTTGCGGACCCCCTCAAAGATGCGGGTAGGGTGCATCAACTTTTTGGGCAAAGGTTTGTTGTAGTCCAAGGGGCCAAAACAAAAGACATCGGTATTGGCGATCAGCTTGGCTCCCATGCCAGTGCCAAAGGAGTCCCGGTTGACTCCCACAATCCCGGTCAAGGCCCCGCCGAAGGGGTCCAAGGCCGAAGGGCTGTTGTGGGTTTCCACCTTAAAGGCCAGGGAATAGTCTGGGTCAAACCGAACCACCCCGGCATTGTCCTTAAACACCGACAAAAGCCAGTCCTTGGAGCCAAGGTTTTGGCGGATTTTTTTGGTGGAACCTTGGATGTAGGTTTTGTACAGGGAACGAATCTCTTCGGTCCCCCCTTTTTCGTTTTGGTAGGAAACTTGAGCGTTAAAAATCTTGTGCTTACAATGTTCGCTCCAGGTTTGGGCAATACATTCCAGTTCCACATCGGTCGGCACCGGGCCTAGGTCGATCTCCGCCCGGTGGGCCAGAACTTTGGGGTCTTGGTAATAGGCGGTGATCACTTCCGCTTCGGCCTGGGAAAGGGCCAACAGCCGCTCGGTGGAGTGCAACATCACCTTTTCCACCGAACCACAGTCCAACCGCTCAACCTGCACCAGCCCGTCCACTTTGGGGGTCGGGAAGTAGTGGAGTTTGGCCTTTTCTTGGGGCCAGTCGGCTTTGGAGATGACGATCTTTTTTTGGATCAGATTGTTGAGCAAAATCTTCTCGGATGCTTGCTCCACTTGCGCCAAGGAGAGTTTCCCTTGGATCAGGTAAGCCAGCGCACTGGCCACTCCTTCTCCAGGGCCAAAAGGCTTGGGCAGCAGCAGTTCCAGGTTTTCTTTGGCCACCTTCCCGGCATTGTCGGTCACGCCCGGCTTGAAGCTCACTTCCACCATCCAGTCAAAGTCCAACCGGTCACCAAACAGGCTGGAAGGCTCGAGCTGGTGCAGCACCGGGTCCAAAAAAAGTTTTTGGTTGAGCTGGTTGAGCGCCGCTTTGTCCTTGATTTGGTTGGACTCGATCAGATACACCTCCACCACTCGAATGGCCTCAACTGCGAAGCCCTGGGTCTTGAATTTTTGGGCTACTTTGTTGCCGATGGGGTCTTCCAGGTGGGGCTTGAGGCCCACTTCAAGGCGGTGTAGGTTCATGGGTCAAAGGAATTTTGGTGAAAAAGAAAGGGGGAACCCGGAGGTTCCCCCTTTCTTGGAGGTCTTGGGTTTTTTAAGCGTATTCTTCGAGCTTGGAGAAGTCGAGGTAAACATAAAGTTTGCTCTCCTTCCCGGCCAAGTTTTTGTTGTAAAGCTCCAGGTACTCTTCTTTGGTGGGCAACCGTCCCAACAGGGCGCACATGGCGCTCAGTTCGGCGCTGGCCAGATACACCCGAGCGTCTTTGCCCATACGGTTGTCAAAGTTCCTGGTGGAAGTCGAGACCACCGTGGCCTTGTCCTTTACCCTCGCTTGGTTGCCCATACAAAGGGAACAACCCGGCACTTCCATCCGAGCCCCTGCGGCCCCGAAATGGGAGTAATACCCTTCTGCAATCAACTGTTCCTGGTCCATCCTGGTCGGTGGGCAGACCCAAAGCACCGCCTTGGACTGGCCTTGGCCCTTGAGCATCTCAGCGGCGGCCCGGAAGTGACCGATGTTGGTCATACAAGAACCGATGAACACCTCGTCCACCTTGTCCCCACCGATTTCCGAGAGAGTTTTGACATCGTCCGGGTCGTTGGGGCAAGCGAGGATCGGTTCGGTGATGGTATTGAGGTCGATCTCAATGACCGCTGCGTAGGGCGCATCGGCATCGGCCTTCATCAAGCTGGGCTTTTTGAGCCAAGCCTCCGCTTCGTTGATCCGCTTTTGCAGGGTCTTGGGGTCTTGGTACCCCATTTTGATCATCTTCTTCATCAATGCCACGTTGCTTTGCAGGAACTCACCGACCGTAGCCTCGGAAAGGGCAATGGCACAAGCAGCGGCGCTCCGTTCGGCAGAGGCATCGGTCAACTCAAAGGCCTGCTCAATGCTCAAGTTGGGCAACCCTTCGATCTCCATGATCCGGCCATTGAAGACGTTTTTCTTGCCTTTCTTTTCTACCGTCATCAACCCTTGTTTGATCGCTTGGTAGGGAATGGCGTTGACCACGTCTCGCAGGGTAATCCCCGGTTGCATCTTCCCTTTGAAGCGGACCAACACCGATTCGGGCATGTCCAAGGGCATGGTGCCGGTGGCGGCGGCGAAGGCCACCAAACCTGAACCGGCCGGGAAACTGATCCCGATCGGGAAGCGGGTGTGGGAGTCACCACCGGTGCCAACCGTATCCGGCAGCAACATCCGGTTCAACCAAGAGTGGATCACCCCGTCCCCAGGCCGGAGGCTAACTCCGCCCCGGCTGGTGATAAACTTGGGCAAGGTCTTGTGGGTTTTGATGTCCGCAGCCTTGGGGTAGGCGGCGGTGTGGCAAAAGGACTGCAACACGAAGTCCGCCTGGAAGCCCAGGCAGGCGAGTTCCATCATCTCGTCTCGGGTCATCGGGCCGGTGGTGTCCTGGGACCCAACGGTGGTCATCCGGGGCAGAACCTTCTGGCCGGGCAAAACCCCCGGAAGGTCGCAGGCCTTGCCGACCATTTTTTGGGCCAAGGAAAAGCCACCTTTGTGGGCGGGCACTTCCGATTCCACCACAAAATGGGTCGAGGGACCCATCTTGAGTGCCTTGCGGGCTTTGTCGGTCAGGTCCTTGCCGATGATCAGGTTCACCCGACCGCCAGCCCGGACTTCTTCAAGCAACCCCGGAGTGATGTCCCCTTTGGCCAAGACAGAGCCTTTACCATCTAAGACCTGATTGTTTTTGATGTCCACGGTGATTTCCAGACCGGTGGACAACTTGGAAACATCGCACCGGACCGGCAGAGAGCCAGAATCTTCGGCAGTGTTGTAAAAGATGGGCGCAATGGCCCCACCCAGGATGATCCCACCCCGGCGTTTGTTGGGGACAAAGGGGATGTCGTCGCCAGTGTGCCAGAGCACGCTGTTGGCCGCAGACTTCCGGGAAGACCCGGTGCCTACCACGTCGCCGACAAAAAAGATGGTTTTCCCGGCGGCTCGCCAAGCTTCGATGGTCTTGAGCCCCTCGGGGAAGCGGTTGACCCCCATGGACTTGGCGTGCATCGGAATGTCCGGGCGGCTCCAGGCTTCGGAGGCCGGAGAGAAGTCGTCGGTGTTGATCTCGCCGTCCACCTTGTAAACCACACCGGAGACCGAAGCGGCCACTTCAGGGCGGTTGGTGAACCATTCGGCGTTGGCCCAGGAGGCCATGACCGCTTTGGCCTGGGCGTTTCCGGCCTCGGCCTTTTGTTTGATCACGTCAAACCCGCCTGCCACCAGGATCAATCCCTTCAAGGCGGTAGCCGCATCGGCCGCCAGTTCCTGGTCGTCGATCAGCTCCACCAAAGGAGTGATGTTATAGCCGCCGACCATGGTACCCAAAAGCTCCACTGCCTTTTGTTTGCTGATCAACGGGGACTTTTTCTCCCCCTTGGCAATGGCAGACAAAAACCGGGCTTTTACTTCGGCCGCCGGGTCCACCCCAGGGGAGACCCGGTTGGCGATCAGGTCAAACAAGAAGTCTTCTTTCCCTTTGGGAGGGGCAACCAACAAAGCGCAAACCTCTTCGGTTTGTTTGGGGTCCAGCGGAAGAGGCGGCACGCCCAAGGCTTCCCGTTCTTTCTGGTGTGCAAGATAGGCTTCAATCATGGTCAAACCGCTAGAGAGGTTAAATCGTTTGAGGTTAAACTGGTTGAGCTTTAAACTGCCGCCAACTTAGGGCCGTTCACGGGCCGTGGTAGGTTGGGGTTTTGCCTCAAAAAAAGCTTGTGCAGTCTATCGGCAACCGAAGGGTTCGTCAATCTGCCGGTGTCAGGCAGGGGACTACCAAGATGTAGCATCCGCTAGAAGACGCAGGGAAAACGGTTTAGGGCGAGGGGGTCGAGGGCAGACCCCCGAAGGAGACTCCGGTCCCCGGCGGCTCTTTACTTTTGGCCACCAAGGAGCTAAACAAGTGGCTCAAGCGCTGGGCCTGGATGGCGGAATAGGTAGACGCAAGGGACTTAAAATCCCTTATCCGTAAGGGTGTGCGGGTTCAAATCCCGCTCCAGGTACCAGCGGCCCCTGCCCCTTTGGAACCGAATTTTCGTTCGGCCAGGGCAAACGTAAAGTTTTGTTGGTATTCAACGGCATATAATCGGAAATCTCGCCCTCGCTGCCCCCTCCCCAGCTGTTCAAGACCCGCACCTAACACAATCGCCAGCATGTCTTCTGCCCTGGCTTTTCTTGTCGCCAGGAAAGTCGGCAATCTTTTGTCTCCCCTTGCTTAAATATTTTCCTGATCCCGGTATATTAAGGGTCAATGAGAGCAAAAAAAGCAAAAAATTACCCCATCCGTTTTGTACCCAATTTTGACCGACTTTGACCGAGCCGTGCATTGAATTGCTGGGGGAAGAGGGGGTAGTTTGGTAAAGGAAAACAGACTTCAAACCCACCATCTCAACCCTTCAAAAAAACAGGAACAAAATGGCTTTTACTGAAAAGATCAAGGACCTTGCGGGCAGGATCGCCAAACAGGCCGATCAGACCAAAACCGAAGAAGCCGCCAAGCAGGCCTTTGTCCTGCCTTTCCTGGCCGCTCTGGGCTACGATGTTTTTAACCCCTCGGAAGTGGTGCCGGAGTACACCCAGGATGTTGGCACCAAAAAGGGGGAGCGAGTGGACTACGCAATCCTCAAGGACGGGGAGCCCATCATCCTGATTGAGTGCAAGGCCTCCGCCGCCGAGTTGACGGTGGAACACGCTTCCCAGCTTTACCGCTACTTCGCCGCCAGGAAGACTCCGGTGGCGATCCTGACCAACGGGGTTCAGTACAAGTTTTATTCGGATCTCGAAGAAACCAACAAGATGGACCAGCGGCCCTTCTTCGAGTTTAGTTTCCTCGACCTTCCCGAAGCGGTACCCGCCGAATTGGAGCGGTTTTGTAAGGACCAATTCAACGCCGAGGTGGTGGTTTCGGCGGCGGTAGAACTCAAGTACACCCGAGAGATCAAGGCGATTTTTGAAAATCAGACAAAGGCCGCAGATGAGGATTTCGTAAAATTCCTCGCTGGTAAGGTTCACAACGGAAGGATGACCCAGACCAGAAGGGACCAGTTTGGAAAGATTGTCAGCCAAGCCCTGTTGCAGTTCGTGGATGACCAGATCAGGGAGAGGTTGCGGCTCAACAAACCCGTTTCAGCTCCGGCCCCAACGGATGCCCCGGCACCGGTCGCCGCCAGTGCCGCTTTGGAAACCACCTTGGAGGAACTGGAGGTATTCCAAATCGTTCGAGCGATTTTGCGCCAAGCGGTGGACCCTGCTCGGATCGCCTATCGGGATGCCCAAAGTTATTTTTCGGTGTTGCTGGATGACAACAACCGCAAGCCCCTCTGTCGATTTAAGGCGAACGAAAAGGGAAAACGGTTTGGAACCCTCGATGTCTCAAGGAAGGATGTCTGGCACGATATCGAGAAGTTGGAAGAGATTTTTGGGTTTGCGGAACTGCTGCTGGCCAGCCTCAAGGGCTATGAGGCGGGGGGCGTTGAGGCTGGGAAAGAGGGGTGATGGCAACGAATTCCTTCAAACAACAAACAGTGGAACAAGCACTTGGCGAGCCTATATGTGGGGCGGTGGTTTTTTAAAATGACCTGTGGGACTGATCCGAGGGAGGGATGCAGTTCTTTTTGCCCAAGCCCTTTTGACCGGCCCAACGGGCGGAGGTCCTTAGGTTTGTGAAAGCCAAAACCTCTCCTTTCCATTTCATTTCATTTCTCGACCAAAGCCCCGGCTTTTTTTTGGGGGGGGCCTGCCTTCTGAAAACGGCACTCTCCCCCAAAGCTTGCAGACTTTGACAAACCCAGGGGGTTGGTGTAGGTTGAACCGCTCAAGGACTTGACATTCCGGGGCCTGGAGGGGCGTTTTTTGGGTTGGTTTTTCACGATGTTGAAGCGGTTGCAAGGCAAATTTTTGGCCCTGCTCTTTTTGGGCTTTACCTTTACGCTGGCCGTTGCCTTGGGGACCGGGACGGTGCTGCTCCGGTCGATCCAGTTGCAATTGGGCACAGGTTTCGGCAAGAAGCAGGTGCTTTACGACAAGGAAAGGAGCATCCACCCGATCCTGCAAGAGTTGGAGCTAACCCAAAAGCTGGCGAAATCAGAGGCTATTACCACATGGGCGGCTAACGAGCAAAACGGCGCTGCCAAGGCTAAGGGCTTGTCGGCTTTAGAAAAGTTTCGCCAACAAACTGTGGATAAAAGCTATTTTCTAGCCTTGATGGATTCACAGGTTTACTACTTTAGTGATGTCAGCTCCGTTAATTCAGACCAACCTCGTTACCGCCTAGACCCCCAAAAACCTGCGGACCGCTGGTTCTATAACACCCTAGAACAGCCCAAGACCTGTACCTTAAATGTTGAGCCCAATGAGGTCCTAAAAACCACCAAGGTTTGGATCAATTGCCTGATTTGGGTCCAAGGGGTCCCCAAGGGCGTGGTGGGGACCGGCTTTGACCTGGGTCATTTTATCCGTCAGGTGATCAACGATTCCGAACAGGGGATCAGCAACTTTTTTATCAACACCGAAGGCTCCATCCAAGCCCACAAGGACCCGGATTGGATCGATTATAACAGCATCGGCAGAGGGCATGGAAAACACAAGTCTCTGTTTGACCGGTTAGACAGCGACAAACACAAACAAGAACTCCGCCGCCAGATGGACCGGCTGCAACAAAGCCCCCAAGAGGTGGCGGTGATGGTGCTGGAGATGGACCAAAAGGAATATTTGGTTGGCATGGCCTATATCCCCGAGATCGGCTGGTACAATGTATCCTTGTTGCAAATGGGGATCTGGGCGGATGCCAAGATTTTTCTTCCTGCGGCGGGCCTGTTGGTTTTGACCATGCTTTTGTTGTTGGCGCTGTCCTTTATGATGATCAAAGGGCTGATCCTCGACCGGTTGGCCAAGCTGGAAGTGGCGGTGGGGCAAGTGGCCCAGGGGGACTACAGTTTTACTTCCTTGGACCGACAAGACGACGAGATCGGCAGGCTCACTGAAGGTTTCGCCAAGATGGCCCGGACCATCGAAGCCAACACTTCCGAGCTGGAACGAAAGGTGCGGGAGCGGACCAAGGCGCTGGAGCTGGCCAACGAAACCAAAGACAAGTTTTTTTCGATCATCAGCCACGACCTGCGAGCCCCCATCGGCAGTTTGGCGGTGGTGTTCAACGAGATCCTCACCCAACCTTCGGACTTGGACGACGAGCTGTACCAGACCATCCAAGAGACCACCATCAAGACAAGACAACTCCTGGACGACCTGCTCAATTGGGCCCAAAGCCAATCCCAAGAGATTGAATTCCACAAAACCCACTTCCGTTTGTCCCAACCGCTGGAGGATTGTTTTGGACTCCTGGGAGGGGCGGCAAAACAAAAAAACATCCAGCTGGCCAAGCTGGAGCCGCTCGACCAAGTGGTGTCGGCAGATGCGGCCTTGGTTACCCTGGTGCTGCGCAATCTTTTGAGCAACTCAATCAAGTTCACCGAGCCGGGGGGCAGAATCGAGGTATCGGTGGAGGAGCTAGGAGAGTTTTGGCAGGTGAACATCAAGGATACCGGGGTGGGGATTTCAGAAGAGACGTTGGGCAAGCTGTTCAAGCTGGGGGAAAAGGTGAATTCCAGCCTGGGGACCCACAGCGAAAGCGGCTCCGGGTTGGGGCTGATCCTGTGCGCCGAGTTTGTGGCCAAAAACGGGGGGCAGATCGGGGTGGAATCCAAGGTGGGCCAAGGGACCAGATTCTGGTTCACCCTGCCCAAGGGCGAGGCCTCGGAGCTGTGCCAAGGGTCGGTACAAGAGGACCGGGAGTTCAAGACCAAACTGGCGGGGCTCAAAGTTTTGGTGGCCGAAGACAGCCACCTGCACCAGGAAACCACCGGCCAAGTGCTCAAGGAGCTGGGCCTGCATTTTAAGATCGCTGAAACCGGGACCGAAGCGGTCGCCCTGGCCCAAGACTGCGACTTGGTTTTGATGGACATCGACCTGCCCCTTCTCAACGGGGTCGAGGCGACCCGAGAGATCCGCCGGACCCTGGCCCCCGGACCCTGGGTGCTGGTGCTGTCATCTTATTCCAAACGGGAGTTGGAGGAGGTGACCGAAGAGGAACTTTTTGACGGGTACATCAACAAACCTCTCTCCAAGTCTAACCTCTTGGCCCTGCTCCGGCCCTTGTTGTTGCCCAGGTAACCCTTGCCGGTGGTCGGCTTTTAAAAAAACGATTGGTTGGAATCCATGGCAGACCTTGCCCCCTTTGTGCTTTACATTGATGGAGATGCCTGCCCACGGGCGGTCAAGGAATTGATCTTTCGGGCCATCGTCAAAAGAAAGGTGCGGACCGTCCTGGTGGCCAACAAGGGGATGGAAACCCCCAGGATCTTGTGGATCGAGGCGGTGGTGGTCGAGTCGGGGCCGGACAAGGCGGATGCCTATATCGTCGAGCATTGTTTACCGGGGGATTTGGTGGTCACAGGGGACATCCCCTTGGCCTCCCAGGTGCTGGCCAAAAGGGCCTTGGCGATTGACCACCGGGGCAAGGAGTTTACCGAGTCCAACATCAGGGAGCGGCTGGCGATGCGGGACTTCGCCGCCGACCTGCGGGAAGCCCAGATCAACACCGCCGGTCCCAAGCCCTTTGGGGCCAAAGAAAAGGAAGGGTTCGCCAATGCCTTGGACCGCTGCCTGACCCGGGCGTTGAACCGGACCGGAAAATAACCGGTCGCCCCTTTCCTCGAACAGGTCCAAAAGGGCAGGTCTTCGGCGACCGGCACCAAGGCAGTCAAAAGAGCGGGCGAGAGTTTTTCGCTCCAGGCTTGCAGGTAATTTCCGTAGGCCTCCCCGCCCTCCCCTCCCTGGGGCTCCCGGAGCCCCAAAACACTACTGCCGACTCTTGGGCAGTCCGGCGGATGATGGCGCAAAGATTTCTTGTTCGTTGAGCCGTTGGATCACTGTAAAACCATTGCACAGGTACAATCCTCTGGTCCCTGTTCCAATGCGGTGTTTTTTTCGGCCCAATCCGCCCAAAGTGCCCTGTCGGATTCCGATCCGCCCAAAAAAGGCTGGACCATCGGTTGGACCGGTGGTTAGATTAATGTCCCGATCAATGGTTTCTCGGGTAGGCATAAAACAAACTAGGTTCTGTTGACATTGCAATGGCATGTCGTGCATAGAGCTAAGTATCATAGCTGCTATGGAGGTTTTCTGTGACGAGAACCTTCGCTGAGAACCAGTGGGAAAAATGTATGCGGTTTTGTCCCCGGACCCTCGTGCCTACGCAGGCCACGAAGCGGACTGCCGATGTTTGCTTAGAAGGGGTCTTGTGGCTGGCCCGCGGCGGGGGGCAATGGCGGCTACTACCTGAAAAATACGGCAATGGAACAGCGTTTACAAACGGGTAGTTAGTGCATGATGTGACTCAGGCTCATTCGTTGGTTGAGGGGTTTAAGGTCCAGGCTGTGCTGGCAGACAAGGGTTAAGCCTCTTCTGAGTTCAGGCGGCAAGTCGAGGAACAGGGAATGCTGCCGGTGATTCCCCCAAAGCCAACCAAAGGGAACCTTGGAAAACCGATTTTGTGCGCTACAAAGAGTGGCCTTTGGTGGAGTGTTTCATCAATAAAATAAAACACTTCCGCAGGGTCTTTTCAAGATTTGAGAAGCTGGGGGGCCGGTACTTGGCCTTCCTCTACTTCGTCGGAACCCTCATCTGGCTCCGGTAAATGTCAACAGAACCTAATACACTTTTCGCATTATACAAAGGCAAGTTTTCCTTCCTCCTCAGCTCAGTTCGTGCCGCCCAAAAACCCCGCCAGCCGTTCCAGGCGGGGGAGTTGGGTTTTGATCAGCTTTTGGATCTCGGTGATCGCCGGGGGGAGGGATTCGAGGAAGCCCTGTTTTCCTTTGACTTGGCCCAAGTGCCCGTAGCTGCCCAAAGAGCGGAGGCGGCGCAGCGAGAGGACCCGGTAGAAGTTGGCGACAAACTGTTCTGCCGAGGGCGCTACCAGGATAACATTCTGGTTAAACCCCTGTGTTGAACCGTGAATACCAGTATCTGTACCTGCAAGCTTTTGAAGGCGGGCAGACCTGCGGAGGGGACTGAATCTTGGTTCGAGTTCTACAACTCTGAGCGGCCACACCAAGCCCATGGGGGTAAGACACCGGAGCAAGTGTACGGGAAACTTCTCAGGGTTGTAGAAGCTGCTTGAGGCTTCGACAGATTAAATCGGATCAAAGCTTAAACCCGGTCTCAAGTTGCCCAAACATACTCGGCCACCTCAAGGGAATCCAGCTGACAACCCAAGGCCGAAGTAAGAACTTATCCGTAAATAATTCCTGTTTTCCCTAGATAGTGTAGTCACGAGATTGTGGCCCAAAGAAAAATGCACCTGATATGAATTGCCGCCAAGAAGGAATTCGCGTTTTTCGTGTATCTGGTGGCAATTCCACGCCATTGTTTCAAATAAAGAAA
>Ga0208245_1001676_pt1 | contig 12679 bp, 6 predicted proteins | sample RifOxyC1_FD_184035 | JGI IMG/M metagenome (GOLD analysis project Ga0208245, IMG submission 184035) | Soil microbial communities from Rifle, Colorado - Rifle Oxygen_injection C1 (SPAdes) | ecosystem: Environmental > Terrestrial > Deep subsurface > Rock core/Sediment | place: Rifle, Colorado... | reverse complement strand
CGGGGTGCTCCGGACCTCATAATGGAGTAGCGCTGAACGCGAGTCTTTTTATCAACTCTCTTGAGGATCTCGTTATCGACAATGTCGTCGTCGACGAGTCTTCCGCGACGGGCGGAAGAGGCAATGCCCTTAAATCCTGGCCCGGCTGGGTCAAGCACATGACGATTCGAAATTCCAAGTTCATTGTCAGTCGTGCGAACAACTCTGAACCGATTCCGATCGAGATTTGGAATTTTCTGAAGGATTGCGAGATTTCCAACAGCGAGTTTCGCGGCGGATATCTTTCCTTCGTCTCCGGTGCGCAGGATGGCGGGACTTGGGCGCTCAAATTTCACGATAACCTGGTTGATTTTTCCGAAGCCGGTACCTGGGGCGAGGGGCATGAGCTTTCGATGAGTCATCTCGACTTCTATAATAATCACGTGGTCGGATACGGCGTGAGCGTCTGGAACGCAAGTCATATGTACAATTACGAAGGCGTCCGAAACGTCAGGATTCGCAATAATGTCATCGAGAAGACGCCGAAGAGGGCCGTGATGGTTCTCCCGGGCATCCCGCTGAACACCGCGATTGACAATGTGGAGATCCACAACAATGTAATCAGCGAAGCCCAGGGGAGCGGGATCCAGCTCGCGTTTTCGAGCGCGAGACTGACGAACCTCAAGATCTCGAATAACGTGATTCAGAACACGACCGAGGCCGCGATCGGCAGCTACGGAGCGTCTTCAGACCGTTGCGTGAGTCCGGTCATTACGAATAATGTTTATTTCAACAGTGGTGGTTTCGGTAATCTGGGCTGTTCAAATGTCACCAACACCAACAATCGTGCGCTGAATCCGCAGTTTAAGGGCACGGGAAATTGGATCGAGTGGTTCTCGCTTCAGAATTCGAGTCCTCTCATCGATGCGGGGGCGAATGTGGGCTTGCCGTTCAAGGGGAGCGCGCCCGATATCGGCGCTTTTGAGCTTCAGTAAGCGTGAATTTATCGACTGTGGCGAGACTGTGGCGTTGGACTGGTCGTGGACTGTGTCGGTGGCGACACGCCTTTCAAGGCGTGGGAGCGGCTCGAACTTAAGTTTGACGCGCTGTGTTGCGGTTGTTAGAATGGAGATAATAGAAAACTTTTCGCGGCAGTATGCCGAATAGATTGACGGGAGAGACTACTATGCAATCGGGGAATAGTAACGCTCAAGCGTGTCTTTTGCGTTTGTTTGCATCGACAACATTCATTTTAACCGGGTTCATCGCCGGTGCGCTGCTGAGCGGGGCGGCCTATGCAGGCTCGGTACTGCCGCGAACAGGATGGGCGGTGACTTACGTCGACAGCCAGGAAACCGTCGGCGCGAACGAAATTGGAGCCAACGCGATTGACGGAAATCCGTCCACCGTTTGGCGTACGGCTTGGTGGCCGGCACCCACTCCTCCGCACGAGATTCGAATCGACATGGGCCGTTCCTATGAGCTGGATGGATTCCGGTATTTGCCGCATCCGAACAGCGCCGAGGTGAATGGCCGGATCGCTCAATATGAATTTTACGTGAGCGCGGATGGCACGAACTGGGGAACCGCCGTCGCGACGGGGACATTCGCGAACAGCGCGACCGAGAAGCAGGTGAACTTCGCATTGAAGAGCGGCCGTTACATCCGCTTGCGAGCGCTTTCTGAAGTGAACGGAAATCCCTGGGCAATGGTGGCCGAACTGAATGTGCTTGGCAATGCTCCGACGTTGTCGAGAACTGGCTGGAGCGTCAGGTATGTCGATAGCCAGGAAACCGCGAATGCGAATGAAGCGGGAGCGAATGTCCTGGATGGCAATGCTCTCACGGTGTGGCGCACGGCCTGGTGGCCGGCACCGACTCCTCCGCATGAGATCCAGATCGATATGGGGAAATCTTTCGCGCTAAACGGGTTCCGCTATGTTCCGAAAGCCGATTCGTCTGACGTGAACGGCCGGATCGCGCGCTATGAATTCTACGTGAGCGCGGACGCGACGAATTGGGGTACCGCGGTCGCGACCGGGACGTTCGCCAACGACACGGCTGCAAAGGACGTCTTTTTCGCGTCGAAAACCGGCCGCTATATCCGGTTGCGAGCGCTTTCGGAGGTGAACGGGAACCCCTGGACAATGGTGGCCGAATTGTTGGCTTTTGGAGAAACCACCATCAGTGATTCACAAAATCCGACGGTTCCCGCCGAGCTCACGGCAACGGCGGTTTCGATGACTCAGGTCAATCTGAGTTGGAAGGCTTCGTCGGATGACATTGGCGTGACAGGTTACACGATTTATCGCAATGGTGCGCAGATCGCGCAGTCGTCGGCGACGAGCTACAGCGATACGACGCTCGTGACCGGGACGACTTACTCGTATGCCGTCGCGGCTTACGACGCGAGCGGGAAGTCCTCGGGTCTCAGCGCCGCGGTTTCGGTGAGAACGTTGACCGACACCTCCGCACCGAGTGTTCCGGCGGGTCTTGCCGGAGTCGCATTGTCTCCGACCCAGGTGAGTCTGAGCTGGAGTGCTTCATCGGATAACGTGGGTGTGGCCGGCTATGAGGTTTATCGCGACGGCGCGAAGCTCGCGACGGTTCTCGCGACGAGTTACACGGATAGCGGAGTTTTGGGCGCCTCGACGCATTCGTATAAGGTGGCCGCGTTTGATGCCGCCGGAAATACCTCCGCGCAATCGGCGGCGGTCTCTGTAATGACGCCCGCGCCGGCGCTTTCACGCGAGGGCTGGACGGTCAAGCACGTGGACAGCCAGGAAACAGCCGGCGCGAATGAGGCGGGAGCCAACGCGATCGACGGCAAGCCGTTGACGATCTGGCGGACTGCCTGGTGGCCAGCGCCGGTGCCGCCACATGAAATCCAGATCGACATGGGCAAGGTTTATGTTTTGAACGGTTTCCGGTATCTTCCGCATGCGACGGAAGCGAACGGACGAATCGCGCAGTACGAGTTCTACGTCAGCATGGACGGGACGAATTGGGGTACCGCAGTCGCGAAGGGCACCTTCGCGAACAATGTTTCCGAGAAGGAAGTGACGTTCCCGTCGGCACCCGGCCGGTATATGCGGCTTCTTGCTTTGACCGAGGTGAACGGCAATCCTTGGACGCACGTGGCTGAGTTGAATGCGCTTGGCGTCGAGGACAGTCAGGCCCCGACTGCGCCGGCGAACCTCGCCGGAACGCCGTCTTCGAATTCCATGAACCTGAGCTGGAGCGCCTCGGCTGACAATGTCGCCGTTGCCGGTTACAACATTTTCAGAAACGGCGCGAAAGTGGCGACGGTGACGGGGACGAGTTACGCCGATACGGGCCTCTCGCTCTCGACTTCCTATTCCTACGCCGTGAGTGCGTTTGACGGGAGCGGGAACGCCTCGCCTCAATCCTCTTCGATTTCGGTGAAGACGCTCGGCGATACGACCGCCCCCAGCGTACCGAGCGGGGTGACGGGAAGCGGCTCATCGAAGACCGAAATCAATCTCAGCTGGACCGCCTCGACTGACAATGTCGGAGTGGCCGGTTACGAGGTGTATCGGCAGGGCAGTAAGGTGGGAATCGTGACTTCAACGAGTTATCACGACAGCGGGCTCGCCGAAGACACCGCCTACTCCTATCAAGTGGCAGCCTACGATTCAGCGGGGAACGTCTCCGCGAAATCCGCGGCGGTTTCGATCTCGACGTTGGGTTCAGTGGTCTCACGCACTGCTTGGAAGCTCAAGTATGTGGACAGCGAGGAAACCCTGGGTGCCCGTGAAGTCGGCGCGAATGCGTTTGACGGCAATCCGCAGACGATCTGGCGGACATCCTGGTCAACGACGGCCGCACCTCCGCACGAGATTCAAATCGACATGGGAGCTTTCTACTCGCTCTCGGGCTTCCGGTATCTGTCTCACCCGACAGAGGTGAATGGCCGGATCGCCGACTACGAGTTCTACGTGAGCATCGACGGGACGAACTGGGGAGTGCCGGTCAGCTCCGGAAAATTTGCTAACGACGCCACGGAGAAATCGGTTACTTTCGCGAAAGCGAAGATCGGCCGCTATATCCGGCTCCGCGCGCTTTCTGAAGTGAATGGCGGCGCGTGGACGATGGTCGGCGAACTCAACGTGGTCGGGACCGCGGCGGCGGGACCGGCGACCGTCGATCGTTCGGGCTGGAAATTGAAATACGTCGACAGCCAGGAAACGGCTGGCGCGAACGAAGTCGGCGCGAATGCGTTTGACGGAAAGCCGACCACGATTTGGAGAACCGGGTGGAGCGGTCCGAATCCGCCGCACGAGATCCAGATCGACATGGGTCAGTACCACGAACTCTATTCGTTCCGGTACCTGCCGAACGGAAACACCGCTGAAGTGAACGGAAGAATCGCTCAATACGAATTCTACGTGAGCTTCGACGGCAATACGTGGGGTGCGCCGGTCGCGGCGGGGACTTTCGCGAACGACGGGACCGAAAAGACAGTCGCCTTATCCGGCAAATCCGGCCGTTACATCCGGTTGCGAGCGCTTTCGGAAGTGAACGGAGGGGCTTGGACGATGGTGGGTGAACTGAACGTCGCCGGTTATCCGGGAACGCCTCCGGGCGCGGCGGCCTCGATTGTTTTCGAAACTCAGCCGCCGAATAATGCCGGGGTGGCAAGTGTGTTTGAACCTCAGCCCGCAATCGGCTTCCGGGATGCGGTAGGCAATCCGACCTTCGGTACGGCTGCCGTAACGCTCGCTGCGTATACCGATGCGGCGTGCACGACGCGGGCGACGGGGACTTTGACCGCGACCGCCAATCCGGTCACTCCGGTCAATAACGTGGCGGCGTTCGCCGGACTGAAGTACTCCAAAGCAGAAAAGATTTACTTGGGGGCTTCAGCGAGCGGATTGCCGAAGATCTGTTCAGCAGTCATCGAAATCGGTGACAACGCTTTGCCGGCGATCACTGGCAGGCTCTATTATGTTGCCACGAACGGGTCAAACTCCAACGACGGGAGTGAGGCTCGGCCATGGGCTGCCTTGTCCTATGCCTGCGGACGGGTCAGGACGGCCGGAGACGGAATTGTCCTGAAAGCTGGAACGTATACTGATAACAGCGGATGTGATCTCGCGCCCAGAGTCAGTATCCGTGGCGAGGGCAGAACTGTCACGACGGTCAGAAGCTCTTACGGGGGTTGGTATATCACGGCCAATTCCAATCCTCCGGTCGAGGGATATCAATCCGTCACCGGGTTTAAACTGGATGGGAACGGACGCGCACTCCGTCACGGGATGCAGGTCTCGGGTCGCCACCGTTTCTTCATCCAAGACATGGATTTCGTGAATATCGCGGATGCCGCGATACAAATGCAAGGCCTAGACTGGTGGAATGGCGCTGACCAGGAGTGGCCGGCGGTGCCGCCTCCGCAATGGGGCATCGGCGATGTCGTCAGGAATGTCACGATCACCAATTCATCGGCTCCTCACAACGGGCAGGCGTTGAATGCTTCGTTCCTGATTAAAGCGGTGCAAGACATGGTCATCGACAACGTCTCTGTTGTTGAGAATGGCACAGGAGGGAACGCGCTTAAGTCCTGGCCGGGTTATGTCAAACATCTGGTCATTAAGAACTCAAAATTCAGAGTCACGCGACAGAATAACATCGAGCCGATCCCGATCGAGATCTGGAACTTCATGCAGGATTGCGATGTTTACAACAACGAATTCTATGGAGGGTACCTCTCCCTCGTCGCGGGGGCGAAGGATGGCGGAGCTTGGGCCTTGAAGTTCCACGACAACTACGTTGAGTTCACGGATTCAAACGGTTGGGGAGAAGGGCACGAACTTTCGCTGAGTGACGCCGACTATTACAGGAATCACTTCGTCGGTTATACGGCAGCCGTTTGGGTCGCGGGTCATATGTACAATCACGCGGGCGTGAACCATGTTCAATTCCGGAACAACGTCGTCGAGCGCGCTCACAAAGCAGGAATGGTTGTGTGGCCGGGCAATCCCCTGGGAACCGCGATCAACGATCTGTTGATTGCGAATAACGTGATCACCGATTCGGCCGGTACTGGAATATCGATCGACGCGAGCCGGCAGGTTCTCTCGAATCTCAGGATCCAGAACAATATCATTCAGAATTCCGGAGATGGAGGTATTTTTCTCGGGGGCGGAGGTAATTTGAGAGCTCCGGTCGTTCAAAACAACGCGTTCTTCAACTCCGGCGGTATCAGCAATGGTGGTAGCGGCACCGTGATGAGCGGGAATCTGAACGGCGTCGATCCGAGGTTCAGGAAGACGGGCGGCTGGATGGAATACTTCTCGCTCCAGTCTGGAAGCCCGATGATCAACGCTGGCGTGGCTACCGGGATAGCCGTGCCGGACGGAAAACCTGATATCGGTGCCTTTGAATATACTCCTTGAGGCTGAAGGTTTTGGGCTGGGATAAGGGGATCCCAGCCCAAAATTGAATGGGGGGGATTTGCGAAGCTGGAGGGGGAGCCCGACTCGAGCGGGACTGAAGGTTTTTGGGAGCGCGCTCCTCTGTGCTTCTGTTTTGTTGTTAGTCACGGGATGCTCGCGATCGACTCGGGAACTCTGGTCGGCATTGTATTCATCGGGTCAGCCGGCGATCGGGCCGACTGAGTCAGCTGGATCGCCCGAGGGTACCGTGCCGAAGCTGCCGATAGATGACCTGAAGGAGGACAGAGATCGACCCAGCATACCTTCCGAACTCATGGCTCATGCCACGTCGTCGTCGAGGATTGTTCTGACCTGGCAGGCTTCTTTCGACAGAAATAAAGTGATGGGCTACCGGATTGTTCGCAACGGCGTTGATGTCGCGCGTACGACTGAGCCCCGCTTCGAGGACTCGGGGCTCGCGTCCTGGACGAATTATTCGTACATGGTTTCGGCCTATGACGCCGCCGGGAATATTTCCGGGAATTCAACTCCTGTTTCAATCAGAACCCACGCCGATGCGCTCTCCCGCAGTCACTGGGTTTTGAAGTACGTTGACAGCGAGGAGACTGTTAGCGAAAACGCGAGGGGACTGAATGCATTTGACGGTAATCCTTCCACGTTTTGGAGAACGCACTGGTCCAGCAATATTGAGCCGCCGCCGCCGCATGAGATCCAGATTGATCTCGGCGGATGGTACCTGATGAGCGGTTTTCGTTATTTGCCGAAGCCCGATCCCATCGATTTGAACGGAAGAATCGCGCGATACGAATTTTACGTGAGCGCGGGCGGGGACTTCTGGGGCGAGCCGGTCGCGATCGGGACTTTCACGAACGATATTTCTGAAAAAGAGGTGAGCTTCCCGCCCAAGGTGGGACGCTTTGTCCGCCTCCGCGCTTTATCCGAGGTGAACGGCAATCCCTGGACCGCGGTTGCGGAGGTGAACGTTCTCGGGGTGCCAGGACCGTCGCAGCCGATCGAAGCTCCGCATTATTACGTATCGCCGAGCGGCAGCAATGCCAATGACGGTTCGATCAGCTCGCCTTGGGCCACGCTGTCCTACGCGTGCAGCCGCGTGCAAACCGAGGGGGCGATCATTGTGGTCGGGGCCGGGACTTACACGGACAATGGACAGTGCATTCTCGCGCCGAAAGTCAACATCGAGGGTGATGGAAAGAACCTGGTCACCATTAAAAGTTCTTACTCGAGTTGGTATCTCCGTGCCGAATCCAATCCGATCATCGATGGAAACCAGAAGGTCAGCGGCTTCAAGCTCGACGGCAACGGCCGATCTCTCGCGCGGGGCATGCAGGTCGTCGGCCGCCATCGGTTCACGATTGAGAATGTCGATTTCACCGCGATCCGGGATACCGCGATCCACATGGTCGGGATGCTGCAATGGAACGGCATTCAGAACGGCTGCAGTGACTGGCTTGAGCCGGTTCCGCCGCCCGACTACGCCAGAAGCGATGTCATCCGCAATGTCACGATCACAGGTTGTTCGCCGGCTTACCTTTCCGAAAACACGATGGGTGCAAGCGTTTATATTCAGTCACTCGAAGACCTGCTGATAGAACGCATGGTCGTTGAAGAAGGGCCAAGCTTCGGATCTTCGGGAAACGCGATCAAGTCCTGGCCGGGCTGGCTCAAGCACATGACGATTCGTGATTCGAAGTTCCGTATCAGTTTGGGAAAGAATCCCTATCCCTTCGTTCTGGAATTCTGGAATCTTGAAACCGACAGCGAGATCTATAACAGCGAATTTTACGGAATGCTCTCGCTGGTTTCCGCCCGACAGAACGGCGGGACGTGGGCGTTGAAATTTCACGACAACTACGTCAACTTCGCCGAGGCGGTCGGGTATTACATCGACGGTCATGAGATCTCGATGAGTCATCTCGATTTTTACAATAACCATGTCGTGGGCCATGCACTCGGGCTTTGGAATGCCAGCAACATGTACAACAAATACGGCGTTAACCACATCCGGATCAGGAACAATGTTTTTGACAGATCGGACCGCAAGGCGATCGCCCTTTACCCTGGGATCCCGATGCAGACCGGCATGGATGACATTCAGATCGTCAACAACGTCATCACGGATGTCGGGAATCCGAAGGGCGGAATCGTCGTCGCGGTCAAGCCCGCGGTTAAAGTGACGAATTTGAAGATCATGAATAATGTCATTCAACGGATTTCGGGAATGCCTTCTCTGTACCTTGAAGGTGCTTCGGCCTATAACATTATTAATCCGATTGTCACGAATAACGACTTTTTTGAAACCGGCTCGATCGTGAATACCGGGGCCACCGCCCCGGTGATCAGCAATAATTTGAATGTGGACCCGAAATTCCGCAAATCCGGGGAATGGAGGACCTTCTATTCCCTTGAGGCGGGCAGTCCCCTGATCAACGCGGGGGCAAACGTGGGGCTCCCATTCAGTGGATCGGCTCCGGAGATCGGTGCTTTCGAATGGTCCCCGTGAGAATTCGGGAGTATTTTTCTTGGCGGGAGAGTCGGGTTCCCCTAAACTTTAGGATATGGAAAACACGGGCAATATCCTTTTTGAGGATAACATTCCGCAGTGGTATGTCGCATTCGGGGATCATTGGGTCGGGCCTCTGACCGCCTCAGACGTCTATCAGAAGGTCGTCGACCAGGAAATCACCTTTGCCCATTACGTATGGAAGCCGGGGCAAGCTGATTGGCGCAGGATCTGCGACATCAAGACTTTTCAATCCGCGGTCCCGCAGCTTCCCCAAAAGGATGTGCAGCATCAGGTCGAGGAGGCCGCCAAGCCCGCTGTGAAGCAGGTCGCCGGCCGCCGTTCAGCGGGGACAAGGCAGCCGGGGCCACCCGTGACGCCGCCGCGCGAAGAGCGGATGTGGTTCCTCTATTACAACGAGTCGCAGTTCGGTCCTTTCACGACGGAGGAAATCAAACGGTATCTGCGAATCGGCAAAATTCACGGGCGTGTTTTCGCGTGGAAGAACGAGTTACCCGACTGGGTTCGGCTCGAAAATATCGAGACTTTCAGTGAAGCCGTTGCCGCCTCGGTTGATGCCAGGAAGAAAGCAAAAAACAGCGTTCCTCCCAAGGCGCCCAAAAGCGATCAGCGGGATCAGAACCTGGAAGGATTTAAACCGGAACAAGAGAAGCTTGATCAGAGAGCCGCGCCGCGCCGGCCACTTGTTGCCAAGATCGTCATGGCGCATAACGAGGCGGTTTCGGTCGGGATCTGTCGTGACATCAGCGTCGGAGGCCTCCAGGTTCTTACGGATAAGCTTCCCGGGACAACCGGACAGAAAGTGAAAATGAACGTCAGCGACGCGGCTGGAAAGATTCAATCCTTCGTGGCTGAAGGCGTGATCGCGCGAGTGCTTGAAGACCGGCGTGGATTCAGCTTCAGATTCGAGAAGCTCTCGGACTCCGCGCGCCGCGCGATCGAGGCATACATTCATGCCGAAGGGGCTTAGCCCGCACCTCGGGTTCGTACAACCACGCGGTTTCCCGGGTTTACCCGAAGGGTGGTCTTCGGAATGGGAGACCTTCGAGGGGCTGTTCGCGCTTCTCCATCATGTCGACGAGAATGCCTGGACCAGCCCTCGAGCATTGATTGTCTTTCATGGGCTTGGCGAGCATGGCGGACGCTATCTTCATTTTCCGCATTATTTCAAAGACTCCGTGCAGGCGGTTTATTGCGTGGATTTCAGAGGGCATGGCCGGTCGGAGGGGCTTCGCGGGCATGTCGACCATTTCGACGTCCTTGTGGACGACGCGATTCTCTCGATCCGGCGCCTGGATGAGCGCCTGAGAAAGCGGTTCGGAAAATCCGAGCTCCACGTTTTCGCGCATAGCATGGGAGGCATGATCGCGCTGCGCGCGTTTCACAAGGACCCGAAGCTTCCTGTGAAATCGGCGAGCATCTCTTCGCCGCTCCTGGGCATACGGGTGGAGGTCCCTTTGGCGAAGCGCACGGCCGCCCATCTTCTTTCGAAAGTCTGGGGGTCCCTCCAGCTGAGCTCCGAGCTTGATCCGCAGACGCTTTCACATGACCAGGCCGTCTCCGACGCGTATATCGCGGATCGCCTGGTCCATCGGAAGTTAACGCCGCGGTTCTACGCGGAATTGTTGCGCGCGATCGCGGATACCGCGGGTTTTTCAGGCGGCATCACGGTTCCGCTGCAGTTTCTGGTGGCAATGCAGGACAAGGTGATTGATTCGAAGTTGGTCTTGAAGTTCGCGAAAAAATTGAAAAGCCGGGATAAGGAAGTGAAAACGTATCCGGAATTTTTTCACGAAGTCGTCAACGAAATCGGAAAAGAAAAAGTATTCGAGGACATTCGCGCATGGATTACGAAGCACTCCGCAACGAACTGATTCGTCTCATTCGTAAACGAAGTTACCGGGAAGGTGACTTCACGCTTTCTTCAGGGAAGAAGAGCACTTTCTATATCGATCTCAAGGCTACCACTTTGGACCCGGACGGGGCTTATCTGATCGGGGAGCTCGCCTTCGAAATGATCAGAAAAGAGGGACTCTCGATTGATGCGGTCGGGGGGCTGACGTTGGGGGCTGATCCACTCGCCACCGCGATTTCCCTGGCGGCGAGAGCTCACGGCGTTCGTTGGCCGGCTTTCATCGTTCGCAAGGAGCCGAAGGGTCATGGTACCGCGCGCTATGTCGAAGGTGTCGAAAATTTACGACCGGGCGCGAGGGTTCTGGTTCTCGAGGACGTCGTGACGACCGGCGCGTCCAGCATTCGCGCGATTGAGCGTTTGCGCGAAGCCGGTTACGAACCGGTCGCGGCGCTCACGGTCGTGGACCGCGAAGACGGCGGGGCCGAAGCGATCGCGAAGACCGGCACCGCATTTCACCGGCTTTCGACGATCGGGGAGATCTCAGGACACTAGAATCCGGGTGACTCGGCAACGTTCGTTGCTTGTCGCCTCCTGCGAGGTCGCCTGCGGTCCCTGTGATTCTAATGTCCAATGAACGTCAAAGTGATGGATACGCGCGGCGTAACTTTGCTCTGCCGTTTGTGGACCCTTTGCGCCACGCTGTGCTTGAAACGCGGGCCTCGGGTCGAGCGCGATCATCTTTTTTACGAGTTGATCGAAGCCAGGAATTTCTTCGTGCGTGATGCGTTCGCATTCCGAAAGTGCTTCCGGCGAAAATTCAACCGGGAGCTGTCGGGGAGGATCGGTGGCCCATGATGTTTCGGCTTCCGGAATGGAGTCGGCGTAAGAAACATAGGGTTTGATGTCGATGACCGGTGTTTGATCGAGGAGGTCGAGTCCGCTCAGGTGAAGTTCAATGCCGCCGGCTGCCGCCAAATCGATTCGTTCGAGCTTGAGCGCCGAAATCCCGATCGGGTTCGGCCGGTGAGGCGATCGGGAAGCGAAAACGCCGACCTTCTTTGTGCCGCCGAGTCGGGGTGGACGGATGAGCGATTTCCAATCATTTGCCGGCTTGTGTCCGTGAAAAATGTAAATGACCCAGACATGACTGAATTCCTCGAGTCCCCGGACGGCATCGCGCATTTCGGGAAGGTCGAGGAGCTTGAGAACGCCGGTCGCCTCGGGAATCATGCGGGGTTGTCGAGGAATGCCGAATTTCTCTTTGAAGCACGAGTGGACGATTCCGATGGTTTGAAACGGGGTCATTCTGCTCCCAGTGCTGAACTGCTTGTTTCGGCAGCCCTTCTTTTGCTGTAATAGACTTTAGAAATCAAGGGGATCTTTGCGTCCGGACTTTCCCTCGCGTGGCACTCCAATTGCTCGGTCGCTAGGCGGGCGATCAGACCCGGGGGAAAAATGGCCACAAAATTCAGAACATTGGGAATTTGGGCAGTCACTTCAGTCGTTGGAATCGGCCTTGGAATCGGCCTTGGAATCGGAACGAACCTCGCCTTCGCTCAAAAACCAATCGCGAACCCACGACCCACGCCACATCCCGTTCCCACCCCCACGCGAACGGTTCTGCCTCCGGCACCGAGGCCGGTTCCTGCTCCGCGCCCCACTGCGCACCCGGTTCCCACTCCGACTCACACGGTGCAGCCAACACCCGAGCCGGAGCCGACCGCGACGATTGTCCCCGTGCCCCCAGTGCCTATAGACACAGGCCCCGCGCAGAGCAGGGGGTATTCCGACGGGCAGGATGATGGCGCTCGTGAAGCTTCCGTTCGCGCGCCGGCCGAAGGTGATCATGAAGGCCGGGAGGTCGGCTATCGGGAGGGTTTTGCCCGCT